>ENA-UOJH01000505-UOJH01000505.1-human-gut-metagenome-genome-assembly--contig:-C148-NODE-505-length-36036-cov-15.565159_pt1 | contig 36036 bp, 29 predicted proteins | sample MGYA00242345_ERZ723892 | MGnify/ENA metagenome assembly ERZ723892 | reverse complement strand
ACTTTCCAAGGCATATGTTTAATTTAAAGTTAATCCACTTTTTAAAGTGGAGTCAAGTTTTCATTAAAAAAGTTGACAATTAATTGTTAGTCCGAGAATAGTCTGAAGGTAAGACCAATATGTCCGGCAAAATATCCTTTTGTATCTTTTTCTTCGCCATCTATCACACATCCCAGACCACCGGTCACTCCGATGGGCTTATATATATTATAGGTGCCTTCTAGAAATGCTCCTAATCCGATGTGGGTCTTGTCAAAGTCCTTGAAGTATTCCGGACCTCCATAAAATGCAAGGGCTACATATTTGTTGAGATGAAACTGAACTCCTGCATTCCAATATATTTTCTTGTTGTTATTGGTGTGTTCCTCATATTCCGTGTTATAGCCAACGGCAGCCGAAACGCCGATGACACAAGGAGATATATAACGGGCCCTTACGCCCAATCCGCCATAAGGATAGCCATAACCTACATCAAGGGTCACGGTGTTACAGTCAATGTCCCAACCCCGCCGTCTGCTTGTTTCAGAAAGCCAATCGGCGGTATTTTGTATATAATCCGAACTGTTTCCTCTTGATGAGGCTGGAGGACCACTATGGGATGATCCGTTGTCGTCATAAGCTGGCTCCTCACTTTCTGACTGGTTGCTGGTTGTAGGGAATAGTGTGTCTAAGACGTAAGTGCGCACCGTGGTCTGGCCGGTTCCTACGGATACGCTACTTTCTGTTTCCATAATCTTGCGACCCCGACAATCAAAGGCTTCAAACCAGCTTAATGACTTCGGTATTCTCAATTCTCTAGTCAAGGTGTAATTGCCTGCTGATGAATTTATGGTTATCGGCGTACACACATTGCCGCCTGCTTTAAACACGGTGATATAGTCATTGCCCATTGCATTCTGGCATACGATGAGCATTATCATAAACATAAGATGTCTCATAATTATTCAGTTTAGTTAGATTGTCATTAGTGTCCCGTTTTTTTTGGCGGTACACTAATGATAATGATATGTTGCAAATAATCCGAGGCTACCGGGACAAGTCGGTACATGGCACAATAAAGAATACTATGCTATGGAAGACTGTTAGTTATACTCTACCTGGTTTCTACAGGTAAATTTGCAACCGCCTTGACAGCTGTTTATACAGCGCCCTCTGCAGCTTCCAACACAATTCTCACTGCAAGAGTGAGCACAGTGGTCGGCGCATTTGCCCTCGCAACCCGTAAAACAATCTTGCGCACAACCATTTTGACAATTGGTATCACAACCGCGTGGAGTCTTTTCGGCTGCAGTTACAATGCCCGGAATGTTTGACAGCATCATAATGCCCAAAACTGGCAGAATACCTTTTCCTGCTTTCTTGAAGAAATCTCTGCGAGACTGGAATTCTTCGTTCTTGTTCTTTGCCATAGTAATAAAAAAATAAATGCCTTGCAGAACTCCCCAGAACAGGCGGTTGATAAATATTGGATAGATACTAAAAAAGACGTGGGAGTCTCTACTTCTCGCTCATCCCAAGTCTTCAGGCTCTCGCATTGCCTCCGCTCCTGGGATAAGCAACACAGATAGCCCACGTCATGACGCATTATAATATACCACGTATGCTCATATCACTGTGGTGAAACAACGATATGCCGTTATACGAAGGGATATAATACACCCACCGCAGACATTCATGTTGCCTTATCTTTTGGAAGCGGATTCAAACTTGCGAGATTCGAAGACTCCAAGATAACGTTTCATAAACGTCCTTTACCAGTAAATATACATCCGACAAATCAACCCTTTAAAGGCTATCTGCAGGATGGGGCAAAGATAAGGATTGTTATCTATATTTGCAAATTTTTGGATAAAAATGTATCTCCGTCCGTGATAAAAGACTCTCCGGCACCCTCGGCAACAATCTCAATGGAATATCCGGAGGGTGCTGATGACTTAAACATGTGGTGCATCATTCTCAAATAATAATTAAGAGTCCATCATTTCTTCAAGCTACATTTGGAATTCGTCCCCCCAAAAAGTTTCTTTTGCAAGAGAAGAGGCAGGTGTGAACTAAAAAGAAACACAAAAGCAATAACTTTGCGGTTAAAAAGTTATGTATGTAATGACGTGATATGTTCATGGCTCGAAATGTGGAATCAATATAAGGAGTAAGGATGAATATGACAGAGAATAAAATTGTTGCAAATAATGGCTCGTCTATCGTTATATATACGACTGATGATGGCAACACCCAACTTGAAGTAAAGTTGGAAAAGGAAACTGTGTGGCTTAATAGAGAGCAAATCGCTCAACTTTATGGCAGAGACTATAAGACAATAGTAAAGCATATCAATAATGCATTGAGGGAGGAACTAGAAGGAGAGCCGGTAGTCGCAAAATTTGCGACACCCAAGAAATATGGCAGAAAAGAGGGTTATATCCAAATGCAGAAAATAGATTACTATAATCTTGATATGATTATTTCTGTGGGCTATAGAGTGAAAAGCCGGAATGGTATTGCTTTCAGAAAATGGGCTAACAGCATATTGAAGCAGTACCTCATCAGAGGCTATGCCATAGACCAACGACACCTCGACCACTATGACGAATTGAAGGATGTGGTCCGGTTGATGTCGCGAGCTCTCACTCTGCAAGACAAAGTATCTGAAGGAGAATACTCCGGACTGTTCAGTGTAATGAAAATTAAAGGCAGACAAATGACGCTTTATAAAAGATAAAAGACTGTAAGCAGTTATTAAAATTATACATTAAACTGCCTAATGACCGATTTTTGGGTACATGACCCAAAATCTCCCCCTGCCGTGGGGAATGAAACCCCACATTAGGGGGAATCGTTCCCCACGCCGTGGGGGATTTTTTGGCATGTGTCATATACCAGACATGTGAACACCTTCAGGACTTACTCTTCATGAGCATAATTCGCAATAGCTCGCTATTACTCATTAAAAGTCAAACAAAAATCCACTCTTCTAAAAGAGCAAAATCCAAGCAAGCCCTAACGACCGATTTGGGTTAAAGTCGCATCTGAAACCTCTATTTTGCAAAAGTTGGTATTTTGATGACATAAAGGAAGAATTTGTCTATAATAATTTGCAAGGTGGGATAATTTTACTATTTTTGGCGCGGTTTTGGAAATGTCGCCTGCTTTGTGGCAGCATTGTGGCAGGCTGATGCTTCTATGCTAATTAGGGTTTTAAGACATATTTATTTGCAGTGCTGCCTTTTAAAAAACATGTCATCTATGAGGAATATCCACATGATTATTTCGGCGACGTTGTGTTCTCTAATGCTTCTGCCGTCAGTATCCTGCGCCCAGAAAACACCGATGGGCAAGTTTGCCCGAGCGGCAATGAAAGCAATGCCGAGAACATCAGAATGCCACAGTCTGCCAAACCGTGCAGACGACGAGATTCCCACCAAGACAGTTGTAGACCAGCATTTTGACAAATGGACAGCAGGCACCAACGCCGAACCCGACACCGAGATGCTCGGAGGAAGCAGCGTGAACTATGTGCTGCCGGCAGACCTCATGGGAACGAAGGGCTGGACCGGCAATGAGGTATACCAGGCAGGACAGGCATGTGCGCTACGCATGTATGAGTCGGAATACGGTGGTCTTGCAGGAGGATTCATAAGCACGCCGGAGATGGAACTCAGCGGAGACGTAGTGCTGAAGTTCCGCGCCAGATGTCTGAAAGCCGGCGACGAGGGCGTCATCCGTGTGGCACTGTGCGACAACAACGAAGGTCCCGTTGACGACCGCAATTTTGATATTTCCGACCAGTGGCAGGAATTCACCTTCGCCACTGACCAGGCCACATTCAATCCCAACAATATATTCCAGTTTTCTGCCGAGGAGGTAGACCTCCTGCTCGACGATATCGTGGTGACGCGCAAGGCCAACAAGATACCGACGCCCCAGGTGCTGCAGCCTGTAAACAACTCTTCCACCTCGTTTACAGCCCGCTGGAGCCCCACGGCATCGGCAAGTTCGTATCTCCTCAACGTATACCGCAAGGAGATGCCGGAACACAGTGTGGAGCCAGGCACCCTGTCGGAGAATTTCGACGGTATCAACATCAACGCCGACGGCAAGACCATAAACCAGGACAACCCCAACTATCCGGAGGGATGGACCATCAATCTGTCGGCACAAGGCTCCCAGGATGTATACACATCCGAGGGCAACTACAGTTCGGCCCCATTGTCGCTCTGTCTGGATGCCGTAGGCGACGAAATCATTTCGCCCGAGACACCGGCCCCGATAACATCACTCTCGTTCTGGGTGAAACCGAGTAATATGGAGAGTGAAACCGACTATACCTACTCATTGGTGCAGGTAGCCGTATACAACGAGAAAGACGGATGGATACCTATCGCCAATATGCCAAACTTCTATATGCAGGCCGAAGGCGGACAATACTCGTTCACATCAGAGCAGATAGGAGAAGGGATGACAAGGGTGAAGTTCTTCTTCATACAGAAAAACTCCGTCGACTTCGCCATCGACGACGTGAAGATAGACTATGCCACACAGCGAGTGCCGGTGACCCAGCTCGACAAGGAACTGACCGACACCTGCTACACCATGGACATCGACCCCAACTATGAATACTTCTACAACGTGAGAGCCAAGAACGGAAGCGTGGTGTCGAAGCCATCGCCCGACATGTGGGTAGACGGCATACTCGGAGTGAAGGTGGAGGCAAAGGAGGCAACGAATGTCACCGAAACCTCGTTCACGGCAAACTGGACGGAGCTGAACAATGCCGACAGATACAAGCTCAACGTCATGAAGGTGCTGCAGCCCAAAGAGGATATGCAGAATGTGGTGGTGCTGAGCGAGGACTTCAACAAGATTGACCAGGGCACCACCGACAATCCTTTTAACCCATATACATATGTGTTCAATCTGGCTGAAAACGGATACACAACGACGGAATGGCTCCTGCAGTTGCCTTATCTGGCTGATGGAATGGCTGGAGCACAGCAGACCAATGTGTGGATGGGACTGGCAGGACTCGTTACATCGCCGAAACTCGACCTCACCTGCGACGACGGAGCGTTTGATGTAGACGTGAAGGCATACAACACGTTTGCCAGCGACACGCTCTTCGTGATGCTCATGAAAGACTATACCGACAATGTAGCCACCGACCATCGCATCATGCCGCTCACGCTGAATGGCACGGGAATGACATCTGCCACTATCCATTTCGACGCTACCGACAACAAAGATCTGCGTGAGAACGTCATCCTCGCATTCATGAGTATGTATGGTCAGCCTTTCTTCATCGACGAGGTCACCATCCGCCAGAATGTGCGCAAGGGCGAGACTCTCATAGCTCCATATTCGGTGATGTATCCTACAGGAAGCGGTTTCGAAGTGACGGATCTCGACCCGCAGTATACTTATGCCTATGATGTTACGGCGATGAGGACCAAGGATTACACAAACTATGTATCTGAAACTTCAGAACGGGTGTATGTGAATGGCATAGAAACCGCAGTAGGCAGTGTCTCAACGGGCAGCAAGAGCCTTGATATAGAAGTGGCCCACGGCAGCATCTCACTGTCTACAGACTATGACTCAGCTGATGTATATGACATGCAGGGCAAGACAGTGGCAACTGTTCCGGCAGGCAGAAATGCCGTCAGCCTTGCTCCCGGCGTGTATATCGTGAAGGCTGGAGAGAAGACAGTCAAGGTGGTAGTGCCATAACCTCTGCTCGGCTGATAAGAAAACAGGGCAGGTAGCTACATCCTTTTGTGTTCACATAACCTGATACCTGCCTATAATAAAATCCCCCGATTCTGTCCATGCTGGGACAGGTCGGGGGATTTCTATAGTATCCTTCCGTCAGAAACATCCTCATGGCGTTCTATACTTCTGGCAGAAACATCTTCATGTCGTTCTATCCTTGCGGCAGAAACATCCTCATGGCGTTTGCCGTGGTGTGGCGGTCTATTTCCTCGGGGGAGATGCCGTAGGCGAGGGCGAGGCGGTCTCTGACGTATGCCACATAGGCGCTCTCGTTGCGCTTGCCGCGCATCGGCACAGGAGCCATGTATGGAGCGTCGGTCTCGAGCACGATGCGGTCGAGGGGGATGTGGGGCACCACTTCAGGCAGATGGCTCTTCTTGAATGTCAGCACACCGCCGATGCCGATGTTGAAATTGCTGAACGACAGCAGCTGTTCTGCCTCCCGCTCGTTGCCCGTGAAGCAGTGGAACACTCCTCCGCGGTGCAGTTCCCGTTCGTAGCGTCGTAATATTCCCACCATCTCGTTCTGTGCCTTGCGGCAGTGTATCATCAGCGGCAGGTCGGCATCTATCGACCATCTCACCTGCTCCTCGAAAGCCTCCAGCTGTTCTTTCTCGAATTCGCGGCTCCAATAGAAGTCCAGTCCCACCTCACCGATGGCGATGAACGGAGGGTTGTCTGCCGACGGTGCTTTCTGCCGCTGCTCGTCGAGAATCCGGCGCATCTGGCCTACTGCGTCTTTCCAGTCCTCTTTCACCTCCTCCGGATGAAGCCCTATCATGGGGTAGGCGTAGCCCGGAAACTGCCGACATGTGTCCACCACGCTGCCGATGCTCTTGAGGTTGATTGCCGGCACGAAGATTTTCTCCACTCCGGCCTCCTGTGCCCGCAGCACTGTCTGCGCGCGGTCTTCGGCGAATTCCTCGCCGTCGATATGAGTATGCGTGTCAATCATTGTTCATTCTCCTGTTTGTTTTCCTTTTCTTTCTCCTGCATCTTGCGTTTCTCCTTGCGGCGCATGTAGTAGCGTATGCCGAAGCGCTCACAGTCGGCCACTCGGTCTATCACGAGTTTTCCCTCCTCGCTGAAGTGCGCCTCTATCTGGTCCCAGATGCGCAGTATCAGTTCGTCGATTTCGGGTCGTATCTCCTTGAGCCGTTGCTCCATTTCGCTTGTGCGTTTCTGCAGCGCCTTCTGCTTGTCGTAAGCCTCCTTGAAGATGTCGAAGTGGGTCTCCACCATTCCTATCGTGGGGTTGTAAATCGGTCTGCCACCCTTCTTCACGCGGTTTTTCTCTCCGCTGATGATTTTCGGTCCCCATTCCGTTATCGACCCTATGCTGTTGTCCACAGGAATCATGGTGGCGGTCTCCTCCAGTCCGTAGAGTTTCAGGTTAGAGCGCTTTATCTCCCCTCTTGTCACAGCCATGAGCAACACCTGCATGAAGTGGCTCTCATACATGTAAGCCTTTTTCTGCAGCTGGTCTATTTTCGTTCCGCTCCGCCATTGCGCCTTTTTGTCCACCTCGTATTGCGTCACTGCCGTGAGCAGCTTGTCGTAGCAGGTGCGCGCCTGGTTTATGTCTTTCCATTCCAGAAACCTGTCGCGGGCCATGTATATGTCGTTGTTGTCGAGCAGCGTCTTCAGTGCACTTAGTCTCGACTTGTCGGTATTGGGGAGTCTTCTGTATGGCATTTCCTCTCTTTTTGTGGGTGTTTCGTTATTTCTTTCTGTTCATCATTCTCTCGGTGTATTCGCGCAACACCGCCTTGCGGTCGTCGCTCACCGAGAGCTCGTCGAGATGCAGTCTGCTCTGTTCGAAGTATTCCTTTATCCTCTGTTCGGCGAGCTTGTCGATTCCTAGCCTGTTGTAAATCTCCGTCACGGCAGCAATCTTCTCTGCCGGATCGAATTCCGTCGCCGTGGTCCATCTCTCCAGTTCGGCACGCGTCCCGGCGTCGGCTCTGTTGAAGGCGTTGATGAGCATGAAGGTCTTCTTGTTTGATGTGATGTCGCCGCCGATAGCCTTTCCGAACACCTTCGGGTCGCCATACACGTCGAGCAGGTCGTCCTGCAGCTGGAACGCCAGTCCCACCTTCTCTCCGAAGGCATACAGAGCGTTGGCGTCGGCATCCGAAGCCCCTGCCACCACGGCACCCATCTTGAGTGCGCAAGCCAGCAATACGCTCGTCTTCAGCCGTATCATCTCGATGTATTCCTCCTCAGCCACATCGTTGCGCGTTTCGAATTCCATGTCGAACTGCTGTCCTTCGCTCACCTCCAGTGCCGTTTCGGTGAAGAGGTCGAGTGCGGGTTTTAGATATTTGGTGTCGCATTTCGCCAGGTGTTCGTATGCCAATATGAGCATTGTGTCGCCGGAGAGGATCGCCGTGTTGTCGTCCCATTTCTTGTGTACGGTGGGACGGCCACGCCTCATGTCCGCCTTGTCCATGAGGTCGTCGTGTAGCAGTGTGTAGTTGTGGTAGGTCTCCAGTGCCGTAGCCACGGGCAGTATTCTGTCCACGTCGTCGTGGAAGAGGTTGTATGCCATGAGCACGAACGACGGGCGTATGCGTTTTCCGCCGGCGGCGAGCACATATTCTATCGGGTCGTAGAGCGACTTTGGTTTTCTCTCGTAGGGCAGTGATGCGATGTATGCGTTCACTTTCTCCTGTATTTCAGTTGCTGTCAGCATAATTATGTTTTTTTTGTTAGGTTTGTCGTATGTATTATATATGTTACTTATTCAAGTTTTGCAAATCTCTCATTTGTTGAATGGGGGAGTGCCCCAAGCACTCGCAAATCCTCTGAAATCCATATAGAAATCCAAAGATTTCAGGTCAAAAAATAATCCGTGAAAGATTAATCCGTGTTCCTCGGTGTTATCTGTGTTTTGTTTTTTTTGACCTGTGGCCATCGCCGAAGGCTGATGGACACTATATGCTTTCACACTGGAATCCTTTCCCTCCTTTGACATCGTGTCCACAGCCTTCGGCGTGGACAAATCAAAGAAAAAACACGGATATCACGGACTTTACACGGATTGGTCTTCACGGATTTTTTTTTCTTTGATATTATTTTGCCAATGAGTCTTCGATTCGGTTTGGATTTTGCAGGATTTGGAGCACTATGGTGCTCGCTGCTTCCAGACGACATCAGCCAATGATTTCAGCCAATGAACTTCAGCCCCCTCTCGTTCTCAAACCCATCCAGACCTTCCCCAAGGGAAGGAACAAGTTACTCTGCCAATGATTTCCGCCAATGAACATCAGCCCCCTCTCGTTCTCCCCCGTAGGGGCGATGCAGGTTACCTCGCGTTGTTATTTCCACTTGTGGCGATGCAGGTTACCTCGCGCTGTTATTTCCTCTTTGGGACGATGCAGATTACTCTTGTTAGTGACAAACCGATGACAGTCAGTCTGCCAATGGTATCTGTCCCTCCCCTACGGGGGAGGCTAGGTGGGGGCTGATGCCAGTATTCTTTTCTCCTATCACGACAAATTACTCTGCCAATCACTTCAGCCCCCTCTCGTTCTCCCCCGTAGGGGAGATGCAGGTTACCTTGCACAACTATTTCCGCTGTGGGCTGACACCATTTAGTTGGAGTAACCAGTTCCTTCCCTTGGGGAAGGTTAGGATGGGTTTGCGGCCAGGTGTGGCTGCCCCCAGACCTATGCATCGTTCTGCATCCTTATTCTCCATTCCTGCGGAAAGAGGTTGTTGGTGCGGTTGCCTAGGTTTTTCACGAATCCCAGGTTCAGCCCCTGATACCCCACAGCCACGAATCCGCGCGGCGTGTCTGGCGGCAACTGTATCGGCTCGCGTCTGAGATAGGCAATCGCCGTGGCGCGGTCGAGTTCCGCCGTGGCGAAGGCTTCCGGGTTGAATGCCGTTGAGAGAGCGAGACCTTCGGCTGGTATGATGTCCTTGCCCTTCGGCTCTCCCAGTTCGATGCCGGCATGCATCACGCGCAACTTCTCCAGTGCGGTGTCATACACGTTGCGCCACTGTTTTCTCACCGCCACGAAGCGCTGTCCGAGCGTGGTGATGCTGAAGTCCTCGTTGTCCTTTATCCATCCGCTCATCTCCTTAGCCCCCTTCACGGCCTGTTCTGCCGACGCCTTTCCGCGCCGCTTCTGCTTCTTGTCCTTTTTCGTTGTCGATGAGTCGAGCATACTGATTGTGGTCTGCTGCGAGGCATCGCTTCCCGTCTGTCGCAGAGCCGCCATATACAGACCTTCTGATCGGGTCTCGCCCGGAATGAAATGCCTCTCGGAGAGCTTTTCCATCTGCCATTCAGAGCAGATGAAGTCCACGTTCTCCTCATCCTCCTGCCTGTTGTATGTGCAGGTGGAGTATACGAGCAGTCCGCCGTCTCTCAGACACGGCATGATGTCGGTGATAATCTCCCGCTGCAGTGCGGCACATTTCTTCACGTTAGCCACCGACCATTCCCTTATCGCCCCCTCGTCTTTGCGGAACATCCCTTCGCCGGAGCAGGGCACGTCGGCGAGTATCACGTCAAACTGCAGTCTGCTGCGCTGGTAGTCGATGGCATAGTTGTTGGTCACTATCACGTCGGGGTGTCCGAACTTCTGTATGTTCTCCATCAGGATGTTTGCCCTGGGGCGCATCGGCTCGTTGGTCATCAGCAGACTTCCCTCGGGCAGCACGCTGCGCATGGCGGTGGACTTCCCTCCCGGTGCGGCACACAGGTCGAGCACCATCAGCGGACGGTCGGCGGGTGCGTGGTCGCGTATCACCTGGGTGATATACATCGAGGCAGCCTCCTGCACGTAGTATGCTCCGGCGTGTAGCAGGGGGTCGAGAGTGAACATCGGCCGCTCCTTGAGATAGCGTCCCTCCCGACACCATTCCACGGGCTCGTCTTCCTCAGCCGGCAGTGCCATGCAGTCGGAGCGGAATTTCATCGGGTTCAGTCTCACGCTAACCGGCGGTTCCTCGTCCATGGCTTCAGCGAAACGCATCCACCGTTCCTCTCCCATGATTTCCCGGGTGTATGTGGAGAACTCCTCTGGTAGTGTTGTCTTCGGCGTGGTGGTCATCGTGTGGCGTTATGTTTTTTTGTTATGATTCCTATTTGTTTATATCTGTGTCCTGCTGCCGCTGGAGTCATGGGGGATATTATCGATGCCGTCGGCAAGGTTTCCCTCGGCAGTGCTCCGATTATTCGCTTGGCGTCGGTTGTTGAGGCTTCGCAAAATGACAGCAGGGATTTCTAAGTATTTACAAATATAGTGTTTTTCTCCTTCATATCGCCCGTTCGGCGGAAAGAAAATAATATTTGAATCCGTTTTTAACAAATATTCAAGCCCTGATGACCGATTGTGGATAAAGCGTCAGATAATTGATAAAAACAAAAAACAGTGACGAATCATCATATTAGAACACTATTTTTTTAAAAGCAGAAAGCTGATATTTATGAGATAACACTGGGGATATTGAAAAACAGATTGGAATTGTCAGCTGCGAGCTAAGATATCCAGCCTTTCCAATATCCATCACAGTTTCATTGTTTCTTATATTTGCTGATCGCTTCCAGCATTTCAAACAATGTCATTTCATCTTGACTCACATTAGGATAGAGTTTGCTTATATCAAGAATATCATCATAGCTAATACTTGCCAACATCGCGACAAAAGAAAGAAGTGACTGCAACTTGATGTTGGTATTGGCAATTGCATGATTCTTTAAGGTATCTGTGCCAAACACAATTCTCTTTGCCTTCTCATTGTATTCATAAACACAATTTCCTACAGCTTCCGTTGATTTGCCATGCTTCTTTACAAATGGATAGACCTTGAAAGCCATTTCTGTCCCTCGAACAAGATAATAGTCACATAGTGAGAACTCTTTTATTTCCATTTTCTGGCGCAATGCTTTCTTCGGTTCAGCGCTATCGTCTGTTGATGCGTCTTGAGCACCACGGACTACCATCATTCTCTCATTGTCTTCTCTGAACCTGCTTTCATCAACTTCTGCCACAAATTCGCCCTCATTACTAAAAAGGCGTGAGTTTTCTTCATGCACGACATCTTCATGCCCCTTGAAGTGATACAACCACTTTCTGTTAGCATCCGGCAAACCGAAATAGTTGTATAGTCCTACATTGTCTATGATAATGGTCTTCTCTTTTCCTTCTACTACACGAAGTCCACGTCCAACCTGCTGTATGTATAATGCCAACGATTTTGTCGGACGTGCAAGTTGTATGAAACTCACACTCGGGCAATCAAAGCCTTCCGTGAATATGTCTACATTTACCAGTACTTTTATCTTTCCTTCTTTGAAGGATGAAATGAGATCATGGCGCACTTCTTTTGGAGTGTCGCAATCAATGGCTACGGCATTGACTCCATGACTACTGTATAGTTCAGCAATATTTGCTGCATGGCGCTTGTTTATGGCATAGATAATACCTTGTCTGCCTTTGGCGAATTTCTCGTATGATTCATAAACCTTTGCGCGTATGCGCTGATTGTTAAAGGTGTTGTCAAGGTCTGTATTTGAGAAATCCCCAGTTGAAGCAACTTCTGAATTATTCACGAGCTTCTGCACTTCTGAATTCGGCTTTATGGAAACATAATCAAAATCTGCCAATAAGCCTTTGTTTATGAACCAAGAAATCTGTGGTGATGTTATCAAGTGCTGGTATAGTGACAGAAACGACTCGTGATTTAATCTCCACGGCGTAGCCGTCACTCCTAATTTCTTGGCTTCCGGAAACAGATTGAATAATTTCATATATGTATCAGCAAGGGAATGATGCGCTTCGTCCACTATTATATAATCAAATCTCTGTCTGCATACATTATAATAATTCTTATCCGTCAGAAGTGACATTATGCTACCTACTTGCACTCTCTTCCATAAATGCTGCTCTCTCGCTCCTTGTATAAATCCATGCGCTATCCCGAACCGAGACAATGTGGCAGATATCTGGTCCAACAATTCTGTCCTGTGTGCCACTACCAATATGTTTATTTCTTTGTGTTCCCTTTTGTAATTGCACAACAAGTCATTTATCAATGATGTAAACAAGTAGGTCTTGCCTGTGCCTGTAGGCATCTGCAACATCACTGAATCATATTTTGACCACGCATCAAAAATCTTGGCTTTGGCTTCTATCTGATGTGGTCTCAGATTTATATTGTCTTGGACGATTTTGGCGAAATCCATTTAGATAGAGGTAATCTCCATTTTTATATGAAACATAGCACCTATAACTCTAAGAAGTTTTACTTTATCTCTTGTCGTATTGGGCACTATTATCCAGCGTTGGCTGTCTACTTGCACTTGATTGTTGAACATCTTTGTTGATGTTACCAAAGGATTACCGCCCCACGACAGTTCCTTGCGCTTTATTTCGTCAATACCGATTTCCCAAACCACCTCAAGAAACGTGTCTAAAGTACTGTTATTGGCAAAATATCTGCCGTCAGGGAATTTTACCAACAACTTGTCTTTTACTCTTGTGCGTCTCTCTTTATTGGGATTTTCTTGTGCCTCAAAATCAGTACCAAGTTCTATATTCAAGCCCAAAGACAACTGGTTGTTTATTGCTGTCAATTGCAAAAACTTTCCTTCTGAATTTGATTGCGTATTTAAATACCATCCATCACAAACCGGTTTCATCCAGTCTTTGTATTTTGGATAAACTTCCTTTGACAACAAAGGCAGATGACACAAGTCCAATCTGATGTCGGATATGACTTCCGTGCCAAGTTCTTGCAACGTTGCAATCATCGTGTCTGTAACGTTTTTATAGCATATTGATTTTCCATCAGGAAACATCACCCTCAGAAGTTTCCTCTTAGCTCTTCCTCGCTTTACTTCTTCCATATACTTATTTGGTTAATCTGTATACATTTTCATAGTATAATCCAGCGAAATCAATTCTCCTGGCTGCATCTTCACTCTGTATATCTGCACCCACTCTTCGCCTATCGGATGATAATCACCAAGTCTGATGCGTAGTGCCGCCTTGCCGTCATATTCTGTGATGCCGATTCTTTGCACATCGTAATAACCGTCTATCATACCGCCGACCATCGGCAGGAGATACTTGATGCCTATTAAGTTTATGCTTGGTATTCTCTCCATGACATAATACTTCCCTCGGTGTTCCGCAAACGCCTTGAAATTCTCGTCGGTCTTGCGTACAAGACAGGTGAAGACATTCTTTTCACCAGCATCACCCGGCATAGCTGGCATGGCGCCGGATTCTTTCGCCGGCAACACGTCTTTGGGATCTGTTCCCAACTCACATTCGCGTATCACAAATGACTTTCCCAAATCTGCGAGCAACACCTCATTCTTCTCTTTATCACTCTTGTCAAGGGCAAGCGAGAAAATATCCTGCTCCTCAAATGGGGTATATACTTTTCCCAGCACTTGTCTGAAATGCGTTTCCACATATTCCTTTACGTTCACCGTCGGCCGTGGCTTCATGGCATAGAACTGGAAGTCCTGCTGGAGCCAGGTCTGAATCTCCGAACGGAACTTCTTGCGTATCTTTCCTTTCCAATTCCTCTGCTCGCCACCATTGTTCTTGGCATACAGGGACAGCACAAACAGAAAATTAACATCATAATGGAACAGCAACAACGTGTCACGGTCATACAGACGGTTGTCAAACTGCTTCGACATATAGCGGTTGCTCTTGCGGTCGGTCTCTTTTATGCCGTCGTTGCCATAATCAAACTTCCCGTCCATCGTTGCCGAGATAAAGAAATTTGGAATGATATTATATCCTTCTGTCTCGTCATCACGCAGCTTCACGCCTGATGACGGAATACGGCCATCGTTGAAAATGTCGAGATTCCACTGTATCACATTTCGGGCGTATGTGTATTGTTTGTAAACGGACTCTTTGCCGAGCTCGTTTCCCATTTTATAATACTTTGAGTCTCCGATATAATAGGTATTGCCGGTATCGCCCTCGACAAGACTCTTGGCAGTATAGAGATGGTCTACGATTTTGCCGTCTTCCTGCTTCTTGTCCATTCCATCCGGCAACGGATTGTCTCCTATCAATGTATCGATGATTGCCTCAAACACGATATGGAAACTCTTCACCAACAGATACTCTTTCTGGTTGGTATTCACGAACACCTGCCTTGACTCATCAAAGAAGGCATAACAGAGCTTCCACAGCTGCAATGCCTTGTCAGAGAAATACTTATATTTGATTTGCTGCAAACGTACTTTGCCATAACCTTTGCGGTATTTCTCAAACTGCTTTCCGCGAATCAGCTCGAAGTTGCAGTTGATATTCTTCTCGAATCCATACGTTTCGCCTATATAGTTCAGAATAGAGAAGAATATGACGAGCAGTTCCTCGTCAAAGTTTATCGTCCTTTTCTTGTTCACAGGATTCAGATACACCGCATTTCCGTCTTGCACTATCGCCGTTGTCGTGCCTATAGTGCGTGTCCAGTTTATCTTGTTGTATCCTGCATGGAGATTTTTCAGCACAAAGAAGAAGAAGCTCTGGTTGTCTTTGTTGAACTGCAACAACGCAAGCAATATGTCAAGAAAGGTGTTGCTCAGTCTGCGACTGCCAAACCCAGCCTGTGTGATTTTCTTTTGATAGACGATGGTGGAATCATTCGTCTTGTCATTCTTGTATACCACAATCGCACGGTAGATCCACACTGCGAATCCATACAGAAAATCCCGCTCATCATTGGTCAACTGCTTCTGACCTTCGGGCATTACTATGCTTTCCGGACGATACTTCCCGAAAGCCAGTTCCTGTCCGTCCACATCACGCAGCAGCACCTTCGGAAGAATAAACACGCAGTCGCCCTGTGAGACATTATAAAAATATCCCACATAATGCACCGATACCTTTCCTTCCACGTTCTCCAAGGCATCAATACCTTGCAGCACATCACGCACATCGGCGACATCGTATTGATATTCTTCGATTAGGATTCTCATAGATTTCTATTCTTTTTCATCGTCAAATGGAAGCATTGGCAAATCATCGTAATTGTCGCCAAGTTTATCAAAGTCGCTGCGATATAGTCTGTCTTGAATAATCCTATATTTTTCAAACTCCGACTCTGCAAAACTCTTGGCAAACTCAGCCGTTACTGTTCCTGCATCTTTCAGCACGACATCTCCTCCTGCTTCAAGAATAATATCAATGCGTTTTGCCCAGTCTTCCATTGTCATCGGGATATGTCGCTTTGCCATACGGTCGGCAATATCAAGAACACCATTGACAAGTCTGCCCATGTCTTCCAATTCCACTTGCTTCAAGTAGTTCTTGGCTATGCTGACATCGGGCTTTACTATCTTTCCGTCGGGAGCGTTCTCCCATGTGGTCAATCCCATGTGTTCTTTCTCTGCATTGGCTCGTTCCACTATGAGTTCAGCAGCGGTATGTCCATGTACGGCACAGTGCATCTTGTTCTGCACTTTCTTGTAGAACAGGCGTGTTGTCGGCGCATCCTTGTTGTAGTCGATGGCGGTGGCATATATGTCGGTGAGTTTCTGATAGAAGCGGCGTTCGCTCAAACGAATATCGCGTATCTCGGCAAGCAGATGTTCAAAGTAGTCCTCACCAATGAACGCACCATTCTCCATTCGCTTCTTGTCTATTACATAGCCACGAAGCGAGAACTGGCGTATAACGCTTGTACACCACTGGCGAAACTGCGTTGCACGTATGGAATTCACTCTGTAGCCTACTGAGATGATGGCGTCGAGGTTATAGAACAAAGTATTATATGTCTTCCCATCATCAGCAGTATGTGCAATTTTTGCACATACTGAATTTTGCTGCAATTCAGCGGTTTCAAAGATGTTCTTCAGATGCTTTGTCACTACGGTACGGTCTACATCGAACAGTTGAGCCATAGCTTTTTGTGTTGCCCACACCGTCTCATCCTTATACAATACCTGTATTCCGCCTTCCTTACCTTCCGCCATGAAAGTAAGAAACTCTGCCGTACTGTTTCTTATTTCTCTCTGCTTTGCCATATTTAAACATTTTCTTCTGTAATGGTAATGCCTAAATCTGCCTCATTCACAGCATGAATAAATTCATTGATTGTATCTCTCAAAGACGGATTAGCAGGTCTGTGCATCCAACCGTCCTTGTTAACCCAAAGAGAATTTCCATCCGAACAATCTATCTTATATGAATAGTTGGCATAACGTGCATCCATATTATCAAGCTCTTCCTTATTCGCAACCACCCAACTACGCATAGAGTATTTCTTGAAAGGTTCCCAAATATCAATAACCTCCTGTGCCGTCATATCTCTATGTTGATTGACATATTCCTCTATGATGGTATAAGGAATGGCATTTATTTTCTTGACTTCCTTTCCGTTCACCCTAATAACAGAGTCTGTATTGATTGTGTCATTTTTTGACATAATCTCCGTTGAAACATCTTCTACACCTAAGTTTTTCAAGAACAAAGCGACCTTCTCTTCTACTACTTTTGAGTTCTTGGCTTCTGAAGTATAGAATTTGTCGAAAGACAATTTACCACCATCCTCATCATTGAAAATAGCATCAACAAATTCGCAGTCCTTGAACACATCATTCCAAAGGTAGAACACAACCTTGCTGACAAACTTCTCCGCGCTGATAACGCCATTCTCTGCCTTGCAGAAGAAATAACCAAGTTTTTTGTCTTCTGAATATGTGGCGTCATAGATACGACTGTTTATTGCAACAAGGAACTGCCACCAGTCGTATTTCGCACCATTTACGTCTATCGCCCAACGCTCGCCGGCATCACTTATTGGCACATAATTCCAATCCCAACGACGCTTGAAGGCTGAATCTATCGGGAAGAGGCTTTGGTCGCTGGTGTTCATCGTTGCCCAGATATACAGATTACTCGGCAACAACAACACTTCGCCATTCAGCACCTGAGATACGATGTCTTCTTCATCAAAGTGTTTATTGATTTCGTCCTCCTGCGGTATGGTGACTCCGGCAAATGCTTTATGCAGCTGCTTCTGCATGTCGGCATCCGCCTTTATCGGATATTCAGAGAAGCCATGTGCGCCTCTATCCAACAACTGGAACAGGTCGCCAAATATTTGGGCACAATTGCCACGGTTGATTTCCTCGATTATCAGGTATTCCTTCTTTGCCTCCTCACCGGCACCGAGTTGGTTGAATTTCTGCCATGCCTCTATATAGGCTTGCAGAAACGCCTGACTAACAAACTCATAGACAATCTTGTCTTCTGTCATGGGCTTGCCGTCAGCTCCTTCAACGGGTACGGCTTTCGTACCAATAACAGTCGTTACTGGCACAGTCTTGGTCGTCGGCTTATATGCTCCTACAAATGTTGAGTAGTCGCTATCCGGGTGGAACGTAGTGCGAACTACATCCTCACCCCTCGTCTGCTCCTTTATAGTATGACTCTTACCGGTGCCTGGGGCACCGTAGAATATTTGTTGGAGAGCATTTTTGAGTGATATATGTATTTCATTTCGTCGTATATTTTCACTTGAAGAATTTGCTGAAAAATCATCTAAATCATCAAATCCTATCAACCAAAATGCAGCATATTCATTTCTAGAATTTTTATATAGAGCTATTTTATAAGCTGAATTTGGCAAGAGCAACAGTCTTATTACTTTGTAAAAAGCACCCTTCTCATCAAACTGTTTGAAATATGGACGCAATTTGTTTGAACCGGTGGACAATTTAAATAATGATTTTGTTGCCAATAAACCATTTTCAGTATCTATATCCTCTATACCTAAAAGGACCTTAGTTACTGTATCTGAGAAATCTTCGGACTTACTTTGTTTATACTGACATAAAAAACCTAACATACTCAACACATTACTTTTCATAAAATAATGTGTTATTGATACAGCTCCCTTTGACGTATCTTCTCCTTCTGATACAGCATTATAATAATTTGCGAACTCTTTCCTTAATTCAGAATCAGCAGCACCTAAAAAGACATGAACAGTGCCATTACCTGACCCTTTTTTGCGATCAGGTAAAAGTATCTCATCCTTTACGTCTTCCCAATTTATGAATATATCACAAACGAACTGGTCGTATCCAACCAGACTCATCTTTTCGTTATATATTTGTTCCATATTTTGTAATATCAATTTGTTTTAACAATGCTATCAGTACGTTTACCACGATACTGTTTCCTGCTTGTTTATATGTTTCAGTATCAGAAACAACGATTTTGAAAGTATCATCAAATCCCATTAACCTTAAACACTCACGAGGAGTTAGTTTTCGGAATCTGCCATAGGCTGGATCAATATCATTTTTTGATACATTTACAATTCTTTCCAAATCACCATCTCTTATAATCGCATACCTTGAAGGATCATTTTGAGCATAATAATTTTCTTCGTATTCACTGACGGAAAAAAGATTTTCATCAGTGCTTGTTGTACTCAACTCTGTCTTCAACTTGGGATGAAAAATAAAATCCCCATGCCAATTAAATTGCTGATTCCTTTTTTGACAAAGTATTATATCACCATTAATTTGAGTATAACTCTTTTGATTGTTTATACTACGAGTTATAAAATTGACACCTTTTGCCTTTAACAAATACTTCGTATCGAATTCTTTTTGAAGGAAATCATATGCAGTACTTGTCAATGGTATTGGAGCAGGATATTTAAATTTAGTCTCCTTTTTAAAACCAATGCAGTATATTCTATCTCTACTTTGTGGTATTCCATAATCTTTAGCATTTAAGACTTGATAGTACACATCATATCCACAATCATTTTCAAACGTTTCCTTAATAGTTTTCCACGTATGTCCTTTATCGTGGCTCAGCATACCTTTTACATTCTCAAAAATAAAAACTTTTGGCTGACATTCTATTACAACACGGGCAAATTCTCGGAATAAAGTTCCGCGCGTATCTTCAAATCCACCATGCTTCCCCCTGAGCGAGAATGCTTGACATGGAGCACCGCCTACAAAGATGTCTACTTTACCCCTATATGACCTCGCATCAAAATTATGAACATCTGAATGCCATTGTTCTTCTTTTATTGGGTAATTTGCAAAATATGCTTTTTTACAATTCTCATCTATATCCCCAGCAAATTGTATTTGACATTTCAAGCCAAGCCTATGAAAAGAATGTTCTATTGCTCCAATACCACTGAAAGATGTTGCAAGACGAATTGTTCTCTCAGGGTGGGAGAATTCCATTTCACGCCAATCATTTTCAGAATCAACGTTCATTGAGGTGTTTTGTATATTTTCAAATCTATTCTTCATTTATGCCGTACTTGGTTATGTCCATCTGTTTTAATATTGCAATTAATACATCAACAACAATACTATTGCCTGCTTCCATATATGCAGATGTATTGCTTACAACTATTTTAAAATCATCTCTAAAGCCCATTAATCGAAGACATTCTCTTGGAGTAAGTTTACGAAGTCCATTTATGCCTTTCTCCTTATTGTAGGTGACATAGTTATCGACTCCTGCACGATGCATTTTATGCATTGTCTGCAATAATGGCCGCGCTATATCCAAATCTGTCTTTATAGGCGTTTTGAAAGTTTTTGTTCCTTCACATAGAACATATTTAGCCACCTTTTCTGATAGATAGTATTTATCATCAACCTCAGCGATTTGAAATATAAAGTCATTGAACTTTTCACATTCTCCATCTTCTATGATTATCTTTCGCCTTTCTTCATTTTGCGATAAGATCTTAGCCCCTCTTTTTTCCACATAATATGGACTTTCAATATAATCTTCAAGAAAATCATACATCCTATACTTTAGCGGTATGGGAGCAGGATATTTAAAATTAGTTTTTTTTCTAAACCCGATGCAATACAAACGCTCACGTGTCTGGGGAATCCCGTAATCTCGTGCATTCAACAGTTGATAATGCACGTCATATCCGCAATATTCACGAAATGTGTTATAAACAACTTCCCAAGTTCTACCTTGATCATGTTTAAGAAGACCTTGGACATTTTCAAATATAAAGACTTTAGGCTGGCACTCTTTTACTACACGTGCGAACTCTCTAAAAAGTGTTCCACGAGTATCTTCAAATCCGAGCTGATCACCAACTATAGAAAATGCTTGGCATGGAGCACCGCCAACGAACAAATCAACTTTTCCCTTATAAGGTTTAGCATCAAAATTATGAATATCGGTGTGCCACCGTTCTTCCGTTATATCATAGTTTGCAAAATAACTTTTCTTGCAGTTCGCATTGATATCTCCAGCAAACACGATCTTAGTATTAAGTCCCAATCTTTTAAGTGCATATTCAATAGCACCTATACCACTGAAAGATGTAGCAAGTCTAATGGTCCTTTCTGGATGTGAAAATTTCTTTTCCATCCAAGAAATATCTGATGTATCTATATTTTTTAATGTATTCTGAATTTCTGAAAAATCACTCATGTTTAGTCCGAAACTATTTCAAACGAACACTCTAAAGCTTTTGCTATTCCAAGAACCTTTATGATATTTGTTCGTTCCCATTCTACACAAACTACGAAATCAACGCCATCACCACTTGTTAATACATCATTAATAAAGTAGTGAACATGATCTTCGCCTAACTTTTTCCAATTCCTTGCAGTTTCTATATCTTCTTGAATAAAATCATACTGAGCATACCTTCCAAGATATTCCCTCTTGAATGTTGCTTTTAATTCATCCAAAGTGGTTTCTGGATAAACCTGCAAAAAATATTTTACTATTGCAAGAACAATTTCCCTTTTTGAATATCTGCCTTCGCCATTTAATGACAAATGAATTCTACCCGTCAAATCTTTACTGGTGTATTGTATTTCAACAGGCTTTACTTTAGGCTGACTTGCACCCAGTGTTGTCTTTAAAACGACATTCGGACGCTTCTCAAAGATGTCATTCCCCACAAACTTTGACAAAAACTGAACATACATAAAGAATTTGTCCGCTTTCGCCTTTTGAATAACACTCATATGAGGATTCTTAGGCGACTGAGTATTTTCGGACAAATCATAAGACTTAACTTCTATAGCTTTATTATAAGCTAAATATTCCAAATATTGGACTTCCGTTTTGCTTAATGCGTCTTCATTGCTTCCAAGGAAAACCATTACTTCATCCCAAAAGTCTTTCTTTATCAGATGCTGGTTTATCCTTTTGATAAAATCATCAGTCTCGCCGATGTACGCTTTGCGCTTTTCCTTATTAACCAATATATATAAAGCTGGCTTTTGCAGTTTTTCGTTGAAATCCTGCATAAACCTTGTATCATCTCTTTTTATGTCAAACAATTCACACATACAATCATCCATAGACACTATACGGGATCCATTTAGATCGTCATTGTGTAGATATGTATATATCGTTCTTGCCATAGTAAACTTCTATCCTTGATACCCCAATTCTTCTGCCTTTTCAACAATTTTCAAGGCAAATTGTGCTTGTTTTAATGTCTTGATTGGACGATTGCGTGAACGCATAGTACCGAAGTTGAATGCAGCTTTACGCTCTAATGGAGTAAGCAAATTTCTCGTCTTCGCCCAATTTGCCAAGCCAAACCAATAGTTTGGTTCAATGGCTTCAGCCTCCTGAATTCGGTTTTGCTGGGCTTCGTTCAGATAAGTGCCATCATCGTTTGTTTCAGCCTGCATCAGCTCTTCTCCGAACTTGTCATAATCGCTCAACTTTAATTTAAGACGATTCCAACATTCTGGTTTCTTGCTCCATTCTCCCACATTGGATGATTGATTTCCGGTTGAAGAATTACCTACCAGATGATTCCACACCATTGGTATCAACTCCTCTACTTTATCAATGACCTCTTGTTGTACTCGTTGGTGCTCCCAAATATATGTCAAATCAAGACTCTTGTTTGAAAGGAAAGATATTGAAGACATTAAGTAAGTGTTCATATTTGCTTTATAGCCTCCAAGTTTTTTTGACTTCACTATAGAGTCTATTGTAGTAAACAAGATTCCTTTACTGACAATGTGCTTGAAATAATTAGCGGTTACTACTGGTCGCTCCCTCTTTATATCAGCAACAAAAAGAGCATAATTCTTCTCAGCGCCATGACATACATTATATGGTTGCAGATTCCAAGACGCTTCAAATTTCGCAATATCCGTTTTCGTAATCTTCTGATTTTTAGGATATTCTATTTTGAATGATTTTTCATTAAATCCGCTCAATTGTGCCAATTGGTCGAGGTATTGTCCACGGGTGCGCTCAAAATACCACTTGCAATACGGTTTACTATTCCCATTGGGCACCCATTCGGAACGGCTGAACTTCTCCAGATCAACGAGATACGGCTCATTTGCTGAAAAATCGGAGTTCTTGATTGATGTCTGGCTGTTGGCAGTAGTGGATATTGCCTTTACTATACTATCGCAGTTGTCAACATCACGGATGACGCTGACCTTCATCGGTACAAATACCTTAGACAAATCCACATCACGGTCGTTCATAGAGGCTGCAATAGAGGCTGTGGTCTGACCACCGTTCACAATCTGCCAGTCATACAGACGTGTGATGTATAGTCCGCCATCCACTTCTCTTACATCTATCTCGCTGGCAGTAGTAGATATACCATTGTTGTAAGAGAAAAACATATCAGGTTCTTCACGCAAAGTCTTACGGATGCCCTTGTTTACCTTTCCCTTGAACTGCAAGAAAGTACGCACGTTTTTCTCCAACAATATCTGTTGGTATTTCTTGTATATTTTTGCCAATGTAACACCAGGAATAATCGCCATATAAGCATCAACGAAAGGATTTTCCTCGCTCATCTTCAAGCACTGAAGTTCAGTATTATACTCAGTTGGGAAGTCAATCTCCACCTTCTCTTTACCGCTACGGATATTATGCTGCTGATATACGCGCTGCATATCCCACACGTTGTATTCGATGATGAAATCATTATCGTCTGACTCAACAGATGACGGAACGCAAGTAGGGTCTGTCAATCCATTGGTAATGACATATATGCGCAACTGATTGATGGCGCCTTTTGTGCTTTGTACCAATTTAGCCACTTCGGCAATCTCATCAGTATTTTCAATGCTTACAGAGCGCAACAAAGTACCGTTCATCGCCTCACGATAGAACGACATAAGGTAATTGAAACCTTGCTGCACCTTGTTGTTGTTCACCTTGCCAAGCAAGGTGTCTGATTTAACAAGATAAAATAGGTCGAGCGATTCTGCTTCATCATTATAGTCGTATGCCGTAACTCTTGTACGTGTTTTCTGAAATGCGCATATCTCTGGAGCATTTACCTCACCGTTGTCTTCCATATATTCAAGAATTCCTTTTGCAATTTCCGTGTCATAGTCGGTATTGCCCATTTCAACAGCCATCTTGATGTTGTCTTGGAACTCCTGCGCAAATTCTCTTATATCCATATCTATTTTCGTTAGTAACTACATTGGTATAATTGCTTTTTGTATTAATTGACAAAGATAACGTTTTTTGATTATATATCAGTATGGCAATACTCCTTTTTACGAAACTTTTACAAACAGGCCTGCACGTTGATTTTATTTGTCTAAAGATACATGCATCTCTGTCAATACTAATAAATCATAAAAGGTGATGGGGATGGGGGAAGATGGTTTCCTTCATTTTGTCGTTTTTTCTTGGCGTGTTTATGCTAAAAATGTATGAAAGACATAATCAGGACCTCATATTGAGCTACAAGTCTTTTAGTAAATGAAGGAAATTTATTATCTTTGCATTACTTGGAAGAATCTACCATTCGTCCGTGGCTCATATAAATTCAAGAGATATGGAAATTGATAATCTGATCAGCGAATGCACTGCATACGACTACAAGGTAATGCTTGAAGAGAAGAAACCTAAGAGTTGGCTGAAAGGCGTAAGCGCTTTTGCCAATGGCTTGGGTGGTTCCCTTTTCTTTGGCATTGATAATGATGGGATCGTCAAAGGGACTCACACGCATCTGCAATGAGACCAAAGCCTTGGAAGGTTATAAGGACGAGCTAAAACCCATGTTCAAATCAACTCCAACCCAATTCCAGACCATCATCTTCGCCTCTTCCGACACTCCGAATGTCGGAGACCATGACGGAGACGTGTCGGAGATGAAACTCACTGAGCGTCAACGGAGAATTCTCAATCTCATCAAAGAGTCTCCGACAATCACCGGCAAGAAAATGTCGGAGACTTTGTCGGTGAGCCAACGCACCATCGAACGTGACCTTTCAGCTTTGCAGAAGCTTGGTGTGCTGAAGCATGAAGGTAAGGACAATGATGGAGTGTGGTTTCTTGTAAAATAATAATATTATGAATATCAAAGATGTACATTTGTCAGGAGGTTCGCATGTCGTAATATTAGGTGCAGGTGCAAGCATTGCGTCTGCACTCAGAAATCCAGAAAAGCATGGTTTAAGTTTGCCATCTATGAATGATTTACCGAAAGTCTGTGGATTGGATGGAGTTTTGAATAAATTTCCAGAGAATCTTATATGTGATAACTTCGAAGCGACGTATAGTAATTTGGTTGAACACGATCCAAACAATTATTATTTGAAGGTGATGAATGATATGATATACTCATATTTCAGAACCCTAGAGTTACCAGATGAACCAACGATTTATGATTATTTGGTTATGTCTCTAAGGGATAAGGATGCCATTGCAACATTTAACTGGGACCCATTTTTATATCAAGCTTGGTGGAGGAATTATCATCATGGTAGTAGCCCACAAATGATATATTTACATGGTAATGTTGCAGTAGGGTATAATCAAGAAAAACATATGCTAGGACGTGCTGGGATGTACTCAAATAACGAATCTATTTATTTCGAGCCAACTCAATTGCTATTTCCTGTAAAACATAAAGATTACAATAAAGATTCATTTATTAGAAGTTCATGGCAAATGCTTCAAGATAGGCTTGACAAAGAAAAATGCAATACTCATAATGTTACGATATTTGGATATAGTGCCCCAGTAACTGATGTAGAAGCTTTAAGTATGATGAAATCTGCATGGGGGGATATCTATGATAGAAATCTTGAACAACTTGAATTTATTGACATTCGCAAAGAGAAAGACGTCATCAATTCGTGGTCAGAGTTTATTCATACTCATCATTATGATTACTGGACATCTTTTTTTGATTCTTCATTGGCTCAATACCCACGTAGGACAGATGAAGCTTTTTTTTGCCATTTTCTCCCGATCACCCCGGAAGAAGCTTTCGTTGAACCAAATCCTGTTCCCCTGGACTTTAAAACCCTAAAAGAAATGTGGGATTGGTATGAACCATTAATAGACAAAGAAAGGCGACAATAGACCCCCCCATTGTACTATTGCGTGTTTGCAAAAAACAAGTTAAAATCGTTAAATCTCCACTTTCCTTAAACCTACTAATAATACCCAATTCACTTTTCTACCTTATTAACTGCAAATAATTGGTAATCAGTTATTTCTAAATACAGCAAATGTACATCAATGACCGATGTCTATTGTCAAGCGGTAAATGTTCCAATCACGGAAAAGGATATATTTGATAAAACACCGATAGAAAACATGACTCTCTATGTGCCGAGCGAGTCGATGAATGCATACAATACTACCGACCCATGGAGCGGATTCGGCAACATCAAGGCTCTCACCACTGGCATCGAAAAGACAAAGATCGTCGAGAAGCCTGTAATCACAACTATGGACGGACAAATCTCTGTGTCTGGTCTCAGCGGCAACGCCACTGTTCAGCTGGTGTCTCTCGACGGCAAGCTGCTCGACAGTGAGAACGCCACTGACGGCATCGCCACTCTGAAGGCTCTGCCGGGCGAGGTGGTAATCGTGAAGGTAGGAACGGAGAGCTTCAAGGTGGTTGTGAAGTAATGACCAGGGCAGACTGAATATAGAATAACTCTAATGCCCAATTTGGGATAATCGGTATCCCCCATAATTCCCTCACGGCTATGGAGAGGGGATTATGGGGGATTATATATATTAGTATTAAAAGAGAACGGCCTAATGGCAGTTTGGGGTATTATTCCTCCACTCTGCCCGGATAAGCCTCGAGAGCCTTGCGCAATACGATGATCGCACGCTCCATGTCTTCCTTCTTCAATACGTAGGCGATCCTTACCTGGTTGCGGCCGGCACCGGGGGTGATGTAGAAGCCGCTGGCAGGTGCCATCATCACCGTCTCGCCCTCATAGCTGAACGATGAGAGACACCAGCTGCAGAACTTGTCGGCATCGTCAACGGGCAGCTTCGCCACGGTGTAGAAAGCGCCCATCGGTGTGGGAGAGAATACTCCGGGGATGTCGTTTAGTCCGCTGATTAGACAGTTGCGGCGCTCCACATATTCGTCGTACACCTCACGGAAATACTCGTCGGGAGTGTCCACCGAAGCTTCGGCGACGATCTGGCCTACGAGAGGAGGCGACACGCGGGCCTGGCAGAATTTAATCGCCGTGTCTCTGATTTCCTTGTTTCTTGTGACGAGAGCTCCTATCCTCACTCCACACTCACTGTAGCGCTTGCTCACGGAGTCGAGAATCACCACGTTCTGCTCTATTCCCTTCAGACTGCCTGCGCTGATATATGGATTCTCGGTATACACGAACTCGCGGTACACCTCGTCGGAGAAGAGCAGCAGGTCGTGTTTCTTCACCATGTCTCTTATCTGGTCCATCTCCTCTGGAGTATAGAGGCTTCCGGTGGGGTTGTTGGGGTTGCAGATGAGGATGGCCTTGGTCTTCTCGTTGATGAGTTCTTCGAATTTCTCCACTGCCGGCAGTGCGAAGCCGTCTTCAATCTTGGTGGTTATCGTGCGCACCTTGATTCCTGCCGGGATGGCGAAGCCGAGATAGTTGGCATAGAGAGGTTCGGTGAGAATTATCTCGTCGCCCGGGTCGAGACAAGCCATGAATGCTATCTGCACAGCCTCGCTTCCGCCGCAGGTTATCACGATGTCGTCGGGCTCCACATTGATGTCGTACTTCTTGTAGTATCCGGCGAGCTTCTTTCTGTAGCTCAGATAGCCCTCCGGAGTGGAATATTCCAGGAGCGTCCTGTCGATGTTTTTCAGAGCGTCGAGTCCCACCTGCGGTGTAGGCAGGTCTGGCTGTCCGATATTGAGGTGATACACCTTCGTTCCTCTTTCTTTCGCTGCGGCAGCCAGTGGAACCAGCTTGCTGATTGGAGATTCAGGCATCTCTTGTCCGCGCATTGATACTTTACTCATATCTTTTTTGTTTTTTATGATATTTGATATTAAATTCCAAACGGTCATCACACCGTTCGATGTGATATTATATAACTGCGTGCAGCCTTGTCTCTGTCAGCCATCTGCCGCAAAATGCCGATGGTATCAAGTGTGTATGTCTTGAAGTGAGGAGACTGGTTCTGTCACCTGTAGTGTCGCGTTTTTCTTTCATTAGATACAGCCCAGAACGGTAATTTTGCCGTTCAGGGTTTATACAGGGCAAAGATACGATGTTTGTAAATGATTATCAAGTTTTTTCCTGAAAAAAATTGGAAAAGCAGTCAGAAATCATTTGCCGCCTTTTATACTCCGAAAACCTTTTATGCCCTCTCCCACCCCATCCACGGCAGTGGCATGAAGAAAAAATGTGAACGCAAAATGCGGTTATGTCATGCAAAAGTATTACCTTTGCAGCAGAAAAGCGACTCCAGACCGCATTGGAGTCTACATCAGCCTCAAAAAGAAAAAAGGAAAGGTGCTCGAGTGGCTGAAGAGGCACGCCTGGAAAGCGTGTATACGTCAAAAGCGTATCGGGGGTTCGAATCCCCCTCTTTCCGCTATAAGTCTACAGACCGGCAAGCGATGAAGCCCGATGGTCTGTAGACTTTTTTCGTTATATTGCCTATGCTCTGAGACTGTTCCCTTCCGCTTTTGCCTATGTTTTAGGAAAGAACTGCCATGGTTTTGCCTATGTTTTAGGAAAGTTTCTGCCTGGTTTTGCCTATGTTTTGGGAAATAATCCTTATCTTTGCAAAGTGAAACAACGTTGTAACTATCATGATATACAGGCAATTAATTGAAGATTTGACAGAATGGAGCAGACGCGGAAACCGCAAACCGCTCGTTCTGTGCGGGGCACGCCAGGTGGGCAAGACCACTCTCGTTGATGAATTCAGCAAACAGTACGACTGCTATATAAGGCTGAATCTCGAACAGAGCGCCGATGCCAAAGCATTCAGCATATCCGATGATGTGGCTGAGTTATTCCAATATCTGTGTCTGCAAAAGAAAATAGTTGTCGACAAAAACAAGCGCACTCTGCTCTTTATCGACGAGATACAGAATGAGCCGAAAGCAGTGGGGCTGCTGCGCTATTTCTATGAGGAAATGCCGTGGCTGCACATCATCGCAGCCGGGTCGAGACTTCAGACGCTCATAAAACAACGCATATCGTTTCCGGTGGGAAGAGTGGAATACATGTCGCTAAGACCTTGTTCGTTTCTCGAATTTCTGAACGCCACAGGAAACGAGCCTCTGGCTGAAATGATACGCCAGCTAAACGTTTCGCCCGTATATCACGATATGCTGACAAGTCTTTTCAACCGATATACTCTCGTTGGAGGAATGCCTGAGGCTCTTGCTGAATATGCCGCCCACGAGGACATAACAAGGCTGTCGCCGATATACAGGTCGCTGATAAACGGATACAACGAGGACGTTGAAAAATATGCCAGGAACACCAATCAGACCAATGTGATACGTCATCTGCTCACGCATGGTTGGGCGGAAGCCGGACAAACCATCACATTCAGCCGGTTTGGCGGAAGCAACTATACGAGCAAAGAGGTGCACGAGGCTCTCGAGGTGTTGCAGAAGGCATTCCTGCTCAGTCTGGACTATCCGATAACGACGGTAAAGGCACCTGCCATCCCTGCCCTCACAAGACAGCCTAAACTTATTTGGCTCGACTCCGGCATCATGAACTTCTCAGTTGACATACAGACCGAATACCTGCAGAACAGGTCGCTAACAGACGTATGGAAAGGACATGCCGCCGAACAGATTGTTGCCCAGGAGCTGCGCATCGCCCTCGACCGCAACTACAGGAACGAGCAGTTTTTCTGGGTCAGAGACAAGAAGGGGGCCACGGCTGAAGTGGATTTCGTATGGCAGCACAACACCTCTATCATACCTATCGAAGTGAAATCCGTCACCAAAGCCCACCTGCGGTCGCTGCATTCGTTTATGGACACGGCAGACTCCACTGATGTAGCCATCAGAATATGGCCCGGCAAATACGGAATCGACGAAGTCACTACCCCCAAAGGCAAGACATTCAGACTGATAAACCTACCATTCTATTATGTAGGAATGATTGACAAGGTGATTGACAATGAGGCTTGATGGGCATTGGGTGCCTATTTGGGGAGCAAGAGATGATGCGACGGGAATATCATTCTATGAATTTCCATCAAACGCCAGACGTGCCAAAGGCATTTGTTCAAAGTTAATTTCAATGAAGTTCTTGTAATTGGCTTTTGCAAATTGACGGACCTTGGCAGTATGTTTTGCTCGACAAACTCCATGAGGTCGAGGCTTACGTTTCGTGTATCCATAATTGAATGATATAGATATTTACTTGCAAAATCAGTTTATTATGGCTAAATTTGCAAGAAACAATTGATAAAAAGACCAATAACAGATTAAAACAAATATAATGGATGAAACAAATGTAAGGGTTAATTCTCTTAAGGCTTGGATTCTTGCCGCACGCCCCAAGACGCTCACCGGTGCTGCCGTGCCCGTTATGATAGGTATTGCCTGTGCCGTGGCTATGTATGGATGGTGTGGAATAAGGGTTGTGCCAGCTGTGTTGTGCATGCTGTTTGCTTTGATAATGCAGGTGGATGCCAACTTTATTAACGACTACTTCGACTTTATGAAAGGTACTGACGACGAACAACGTCTTGGTCCGAAGCGTGCCTGCGCGCAAGGATGGATAACGGCATCGGCTATGCGTAGTGGTTTATTCGTTACTACTCTCTTGGCTTGCATCGTCGGACTGCCTCTGGTATATTATGGTGGTTGGGAGATGATAATGGTTGGACTGGCATGCGTTGTCTTCTGCTTTCTGTATACCATATCGTTCTCGTACATCGGACTTGGCGATTTGCTTGTGCTCGTATTCTTTGGTATTGTGCCTGTTTGCATGACCTATTGGCTCACGGCTCCTCCTACCGCGCTTACGTCTATTCCGTTTGCCGTGGTATTGATGTCGATAGCTTGCGGACTGATTATTGACACATTGCTCGTGGTGAACAACTATCGTGACATCGAGAACGATAGGCGTGCAGGAAAGCTTACGCTTATTGTGCGCATTGGCGAGCGCGGCGGACTGGTTTTGTATCTTATGCTCGGACTTGTAGGCACCATTCTGGCTATTGTAGGAGTTGTGTTACTCGATTGGCACGACGGACAATGGACACAATCGCTATTAATTATATACACGCCATTCCATACATGGGCGTTCAACGAGATGCGATATATAAGGAAAGGTGCCGAGCTTAACCGTGTGCTTGGAATGACGGCACGCAATATGTTTATATTCGGATTGCTTGCATCGGCTGCCCTTGTATTTGCCAACTGATGACCAGCCGACTGTGTCAACTTTTTCCTGACTTCGTCATTGCGTCACCCAAAATCAGGTGACGCAAAGATAAAAATATTGTTTATCAATCACTTATAAAATAAGTGTTTCTTGAGTGACGAAGTCAGGAGAACATAAACACCCGATTTCTGTACCATTATATACCTGTTTTGGGGCAAGTAGCGTGCCCAATGTGGGTAAGCTGCTTTCACACTTGGGGCAAGCACGTTGCCCCAAGTGGGCAGAATCCGTATCAGTTTTCAACACAAAACGTCCGTTGGTTTTTTAGTGGATTTTGGTACTTCTGAAGAAGGAATCAGTGCGTGGTTGAAAGGATAACCTTACCGCTGTACGTATCAAAGAGTTCAAGACAAAAATCAAAGTCGAGTTTGTCAGAGATCACCCCATAAGAGCCATAATGAGGATGGCACTCCGAAAAGCATCGTAAAACGTTTGACTTATATATATGGGTGTCCTTGCAAGCTGTGAGGACTGATATTTCATGCCTTTTTCTGAACGGACCATGTCATTTCTCGCATCTGTATTGTTTTTTTTTTTTGGGGGGGGCTGACTGAATATTGCGGAGACTTACACACGAAAGTATGCGTAACTTGATGCTGGGTCTGAAACTTATCGGTCTTTTATGCAAGGCTATGAATAATGTAAGTTAAAATAATGAATATAAGAACTTGTTGACATGGAATTAAGATTTGATTAACACATTTATGAATGTAAGGTGACTTGTAAGGCAAACGGTCAAAGTTTGGCAAAAATGTAAAATGTTACGGATATCATTTGCATTCTCCGTAACTTTTAACGCAAAACGTTCTTTATTCTCAACAAGTAGTTGTATCTTTGAACGCAAATAAGAATAACATGGATAAAAAAACAGTCATTGACACGCTACAACAGCAAGGTGGATTCATAACCACGGGTGAAGTGAAAAGCCGTGGTGAATATGAACAGCTTCGCCGTGCAATAGAAGATGGAACGCTTATGCGGCTTCGTAATGGTGTCTATGTGGAAATGTCAGCGTTGGCAAACAACATGATAGATGTGGAACGTATAGTTCCGCATGGGGTGCTTTGCTTGTATAGTGCTTTTGCTCATTATGGACTTTCCACACAAGTGCCTTCCGCTACTTGCATAGCCATTGAAGCCAAGCGAAAGGTGCGTGTGCCAGACTATCCTCCCATTGACCTCTATTATTGGAAAAAGGAGAATTTGGAGTTTGGTATAATCAAAAAGAGTATATCTGGCTATGATGTACTCATTACTGATATGGAGCGAACGGTCTGTGATGCTGTAAAGTACCGAAACAAGATAGGGCTTGATGTGTGCGGTGAGGTGATAGACAACTATCTCAAAAAGGAGAACCGCAATATATCTCTACTCCATGAATACGCACAGAAACTAAGAGTGAAAAATATATTGACTACATATTTGGAGACAAGACTATGACAAAGAATATAGGGAAGTCCATTAGGACACGCTTGCTGAACCTCGCCAAAGAAGAGAAGCAAGAGTATATGAAAGTATTGGTTAGGTACTTGCATGAACGCTTGTTGTTCCGTATCTCTGCAAGTCCTTACAAGAGCCACTTTCTTCTGAAAGGCAGTTCGCTGTTGTTTGCCTTGGATGGGTTCAAGGCTCGTCCAACCATTGATATTGACCTGTTGGGAGAACGCATCAGCAATGATAGAGATAACCTAAAAGAGGTTTTTCAAAAAGTGTGCGCCATTGAATGTGAGGACGATGGAGTTAGATTCGATGCAACTTCACTTGAATTGGAGCCAATAGCCGTTGAAAAGAAATACCCAGGCACTTGTGTAAAAGTGGTAGCACACTTAGACACAATAGTGCAACAAGTGTCAGTTGACATAGGCTTCGGTGATGTGGTAACACCTTATCCTCTGTCATTAGACTATCCGTTGTTGTTACCAGATGTTCCTGCCGTGGAACTGTATGCCTATTCATTGGAAACTTTGATAGCAGAGAAGTTTCATGCAATGGTTGACCGTGACGAAAGCAATAGTCGCATGAAAGATTTCTTTGATGTGTATCAGCTGTTTACCAACCATGAGATAGACAAGGAACTTCTGCGGAAGCCATTGTCGGTACGTTTAAGAACAGGAATACTCCTTACCGGGAGAACCTTGCCCTTTTCACAGACAAGTTTGCAACGGATGCCACACGCAATATTTGGTGGAAAGCATTCTTGAAAAAGATACGTTGGAAAGAACAGATAGACTTTTCAGTTGTGATGAAGTGCATCAAAGAGAACCTACAGGCATATTGGAACAAAGAAACATTAGGATGATAGCGAAAGGGCATATTTGATTTTGGATGGTGCCAAAGAACACTATATTCTTGATATAGAGCATAGTGACAAGGCAATTGAGATTATTGAAACTCTTTTGCCTGCGATGCCTTACCCAAAAAGAAAAAGAAGCGAGACTGACGGCAGAGAGTACTTGTAGACTCTCTGCCTTTTCTTCGGACTGCTTACAACGATTCTATGCGAAAAACAGTATGATATACTACTTTTCTATTGGTTCTTATAGAATAAAAGGGGATGATTGGCAATCATATCCTATAAGGGAAGTCGTTTCACCCCTACCTCTCTAAAATATCATTTGACAACTTTGGTTGTCACATTTTGAGTTCGGTTGAAACGTTCCCATCCAAACACTATTTGGTAGTTTTTAATGTAAGCGAAAGTTAAAGACGTTAAATTATTACCCTTTCGTATCTAAACAGAATCCACACAGTCACTTTTCTACTGTTTAGAGCGTATAATACTGATAATCAACTAATAATAGATACTACTATTAAAAAAAAACTATCAACTATTTTCATTTTGCTGTATCACATGCTTTCAACTAAGGTTGAGTATTGCATATCAAGCACTTAGTGATTGAAAACAGCAAAAAGTGGGTACAATAAATTATACAGCCTACTTTATAAGTCGCAATTTAATTCCAAAAAACTTTTAATAGAGTTACCTATAGAAAATAGTAACTCATTATTTATTGGTCCGCTTAATTGTCTTGTATGGATGACTAACTTATTTGATTTGTCGTAATCAAGACCATCATAATGAATCCAATAATTTTGAGTCGAATCAGGTAAACCAACTTTGTGAAAAGACACTCCAAAAATATTGTCAATTTGTCTATTGCTTCCTTGATTGACAATATAGCTTCCACAAGCAAGCACCACTACAGGAAAAGATTGTATGAACTTAGATTCTTTGAACAACTCAAGTTTTGTCCCTATCGTGTTTTTTTTTGCATAGGCAGAATGGCGAGCACAAACATTATTGAGCTCCGTACAAAATGCCATTTCTTCAAAATCTAATTTTCCTGCTATATGTTTTCTTTTAGGATAAACAGTATCTATTATCTTTTGATACTTGCTCCATGTACATCCCTCGCCTTCTTTCGAGCGGATTTGCCAAAGGTCCTTATAACTCTTGCCATTTAGTTCATTCAGGCACTCAAAGGTGTGTCTGTTGTTTATCACCTTCAGCTCATTTGTATTGTTGGGCTCACAGCCGACAAACAAAATCATTGAGTTAGGATTTCCTTGTCCTATATAGAAGTCTCTGTTGCTGCATTCTTGCGCAAATTCTTTAAATAGTAAATATCTGTCTGTCATATCTTTTTGATATAGGGTTAGTTTTGCTCTAATTGTAAAAGCGCATGTAGTTTTTCCAACAACTGCCTTTCTTTTTCAATAGTCTTTTCTACTTGTTCAAATCTAATGCCAGCAAGCTGAGCCATACTAAAATTTGCAATTTGTCTTGAAACAATCTGCGAAATTTCATATTCGGTTTCCAACATTTGCGCATACTCGTTAATGTTACGTGAGTTTTTGAGCATTAGCAATGTTTTTTCTATATTACTATCTGAGCAACATATTAGTAGGGCTTTACCAACTGCTATTTCATTCTCTGTCGCCTTTATCCAATCTATCGTATGACCATACATATAGAAGAATATAGAATGATTCCCTAACACCCCATTAGTGGTAGGCTTAGGTGAGTGTTTTATTTCTTCAGCAAATAATTCTTGTGAGAGTAAAAGGTAATCTTTGTGTTTTCCATTATCAACAAAGATAATATCGTCTGTAATTTTTCTATAATTCGGTTTGTACCGAAGCAATTTGGAATAATTTGATATTTCCTCTATTTTGTAGGTATATATTTTACCATCTTTTATTTCATATCTTATTTCCTTATGCATAAAATCCATTTCAGTAAATGCCAACGGCTACCATATTGGCTTGATTAATAAATGGTTGGTATATATACATGAAAGCGTGGAGCCAGTCCTGTCACTCGTTCCACTTGTTAAGGCTTTCGCATTGCCCTGTTCGTCCGAAACGAGCAACGCCAATACAACGTCAAATCTCATGCAACATTCAAAAAGACAAGAAAATGTGCGTAAATGCTAATACATACAGCATATAGCAGGTGTTTGGCATGATGTGCATTTTGTTATTTATTTGTTACTCTACTATTTTATTTCATTATTTATTATAGTTAATGGTTCGTAATTGGTTCTTGTTTTGGGTAACAAATCCAATTATTTTTCGTATCTTTGCACCGTGAGTAACAAATCTCGCAAAATGACAATAAG
>ENA-UOJH01000495-UOJH01000495.1-human-gut-metagenome-genome-assembly--contig:-C148-NODE-495-length-36504-cov-12.966035_pt1 | contig 36504 bp, 28 predicted proteins | sample MGYA00242345_ERZ723892 | MGnify/ENA metagenome assembly ERZ723892 | reverse complement strand
TCAAATTCCTAACGGAATTTCATCGCATCTTCTTCGGGACAACTTGTATATCATTGCCATTAATTTTTGGAAAAAATGTTGCGTGGTCTGATTTATAAAAAAATGAAATTTTTTTATAAATCAGATACTTACATATAATATTAAAGAAAAATTGGCGTTACATAATTAAATTAGGAAAACTTTTATTATTGATATAAGTATGGAAAAAAACAGTTTACTACGGAAAGTTACAATAGTTTTTTTAGCTTTTGCAGGAGTGTTTGCTGGTGCTACTGCACAGCGAATTTCCACCACGCCAAGTGGCGACGCAAATTTAGATTTTAAGGTGAATGAGGAAGATGTTACCACTGCCATTGATTCTATTTTGCGTGGACATTTTGCGTATTGGTGCGATGTTAACTTTGATGAAATGCTCAATGCCTCAGATGTGGCAAGCATTGTGAACATCAATTTAGGAAACACACCCATCTCCACACCCACCTATTCTGGAACTTTGCCCACTGTTTTTATCAATACGGAGAATAAGTGGGGTGTGATAACCAAGGAGGAATACATTAAAGCGTCGATGTATATAGTCAACCCAGACGGCACTATGTTTGCAAGCCCCGAATTGCCAACTGAATTAAATATTAGAGGGCGTGGCAATTCCACATGGAGAGATGTGGTGAAGAAACCATATAAGTTGAAATTCCTTGAAAAGACAGCCTTGCTTGGAATGAAGAAGAATAAGCATTTCACTTTGCTTCCTCATTATCTCGACTGGTGGGGATATTTGCAAAATCCTGTTGGCTTTAGATTGAGCGAAAAGATGGGACTTGCCTACACCACTCATCAAGAACCGGTGGAAGTGGTGATGAACGGTGCTTATATTGGCATTTATTTTCTCACCGAGCAAATAAAGGTGGGCAAAAACAGAGTGAATATTACCGAGCAGAACGACTATGAGACCGATTCACTGAAAGTGACTGGTGGTTGGCTTCTTGAAATAGAAAATTATCCCGACAGTCTCTCAATTCCTATTTATGAGCACGACAACAGGGAAAACCAAAACCTGTATTTCACCTCCCACTCACCCGAACTGCTCAGTAGTGAGCAGTACAATTACATTAAGAATTTTTTGGAGAAAACCGACTCAGCCATCTATTGCGGCGATCCCAACAGTCGTGAATGGGAAAAGTATATAGATATGGAGTCGCTGGCGAAATTCTATATAGTGAATGAAATTGTAGATAACAAGGAGGCGTTTTCCGGAAGTTGCTGGATGAGCAAAGAAATGGGCGATTCCACAAAACTCGTGTTTGGTCCGGTATGGGATTTCGGAAGTAGTTTTGCTACATGGAAAGCCGGTAGCGACACCTGTTTCCACAGTTTTATTTACGAAAATCTCCCCCACTATGCCAATACGCACTGGATTAAGGAAATTTGCAAATATCCACGATTCCAGGAAATGGTTAAAAAACTATGGAAGGAGTTTTACGCCAACGAGTATGAAGGTATCATCGATTATATCAACAACTTTGTTGTGAAAATCAAAGATGCGGCAGACCACGACTTTATAAGGTGGCCAAAAGGATGCAGCGATGTTGTAATAGCGAGAAAAGACCAATTCTATCTCCCCAGCATCAAAGCCAAAGTGAAATGGCTGCAGCAGCAATGGGGCGAAGAATAATCACCCAAATTTCACCAGAAAATGATGTGTGAAAATTTGGAAAATAGCATAGCGACATACCTTCGGCATGTTTTGATAGCAATCCACAATATTTAAAACCAAATCGGTCATTAGGCCGTATGAGGATTTTTTAGATAACTTCTTGCGGTCTTTCGGTTTTTATAAGATGCCTTTCGCTTGTTTTTAATTCGTAATAGCTCGCTATCACTCATTAAAAGACAAACAAAATTCATTCTTCTAAAAATCCGAAATACCACAAGCCCTAATGACCGATTTGGGTTAAAACCATTTTCAAAATGGTATATAAAAAAGTTACGGAGATTTTTGAGATGCTCCGTAACTTTTTTTATATGCTAATATTTTAGAATGGGGATTATTCCTTTGGCATGAGTTGTTTTACTTTTGCCTCGATAACTGCCTCTATATTGTTTTCGGGCAGTTTCATCCATTCTTGGAGTTCTGCTTTTTGTTCAGGGGTGAGCGATTCTTCAGTTTTTTCCATTGATTCGTCAATGTTCTTAAACAGAGGATCGGTTTCCAGAGCGGCGAGGTCTTGAATCGATTCGCACGCTTCAAATTTGGCTTTGATATAATTAATCACTGCTTTCACGTAAGCCACATTATCGCCAGTGTTTACGGGAACTTTGATTTCAGTTTTGGCTTTGGGTTGGGTTGTCTGTGCCGATTGTGCTTGAGCGAAAAAGCCCACGAATGCCACCATGCACACCGCAATCATCATTTTAAGTTTCATAATCAGAATGTTTTGTTGGTTATAAAATAAAGTGCAGCAAAAAGCTACTCCACCCACAAAACTACAAAATTTCCCCCACCCACCAATAAAAATTTGAGAAAAATATGTGTTATGTGCAGGATAAAAACTATTCCTTTTTTTCAAGAATTAATTTAATAAATAAGTCAAGCCACTCAACAAGAGGTAACGGACAACTAAGCAATCCACAATTATATTGCAAATTCAACATTGAATAACGAATGCGTACACGTGGGTGATACTTTTCGTTATATACTACTATACTTCGTCCCTTGATATTGTCTTCTGCTTTCACCTCAATTGGAATAATCAGTTCGTCTTTTTGTATAACGAATTCAATTTCAGCCTTTCCCTCTGAGGTCCAATAATATGGAATTTGATTATCGGTGACGGAAATCAGCGATTGTAATACTGCATTTTCTGCAAGAGCACCCTTAAACTCTGTGTAATTGGCAATTGAATCCAATATAACCGAGGCTGGCAATCGTGCAAGTCGACGCAGAAGTCCGCAATCACTTGCATACACCTTAAACGAATCCATTTGCTCATAAGCAGAAATAGGAAAACCTGGTTTGCTGATGTTGTAAACCACATGAATCATACCAGCCTCCACCAGCCACATCAAAGCGTCTTCATAATCCTTTGAGCGAGCACCATGCTTCACCACTCGATAAATGAATTTTCTATTTTCCTTTGAAAGTTGCGCAGGTAAAGAATGCCACAAGGCTTGAATACGAGGAATGTCGCGTGCAGCAGCATAGCGTGAGAAATCTAATTCGTAGAGATCAAGAATACCTTGTAAAATATCCTCAATTTCTCCCACACCTCTACCGTCGAGTAAGGCGACCACAGATTCGGGCATTCCACCGCAAATTTGATATTGTCTGTATGCCGTCTTGAGTTTATTTAAGATAATTTCTGGAAGTTGCTTGATTTCGGAAATAGAATTGATGTAGTTATATGTATTTACATCAACTGCGCGAAGAAATTCACGAAAAGTGATTGGATACATTCTCACCACTTTCACTTTCCCTACAGGAACAGACATTTGCTTTTGCCTGACCGCTACACCAAGCAACGAACCTGCTGCTATAATGTGATACTCAGGCGCATCTTCGCAGAAGTATTTTAAACTATTCAACGCATTCTCACATTCTTGAATTTCATCGAATATGATTAGAGTTTCACCTGCAATAATAGGTTCATCACAATAAAGTGCAAGTTCACTTATTATTCGTTCTGGCGATTTTGTGGTTTGAAAAATAGATATTAGTTCAGGTTGACGGTCAAAGTCGAATTTTACACAGTATTTAAAACATTCCTTGCCGAATTTTTCCATTGCCCATGTTTTACCTATTTGGCGAGCACCTTTTAGCAGGATAGGCTTATGCAGAGCACTATCTTTCCATGTTTTAAATACGCTTATTATATCTCTTTTTATTTCCATTATACCATTGTTTATGTTTATAATTTCCGATGCAAATATAATTAAATAAAAGCGATGAAAAAAGAGTTTTTACACAAATAAGTTCCGAAAAATGTAGTGACAGCACACTTTTCGGAAGTTGTTTGTGTAAAAATGGTGATTTTTACGAAATTTTGGGTAGAAGGGTGGCTGACGATTCTTTCTTATTTTTCACCGTCTTTTTGATATACAAACCATTAGAACCGTCCCTTTGGTTGGTGGTTGGGGGATTATTCGAGGATGTAGGTGATTTGGCCGAAATCTTTTTTGTGGGCGTCGGTGGAACCTTTGAGGATGGAGGGTTGCGTAATTATCTTTTTGCTAACTAAAATGTCCATCATGTCCCACATCACTTCATGATATAGGATTACTTTGGCTAAATTTTCGTTGGTTAATTGATATTTTGTCATGAAATCGGCTGAGTGCTGATTCACGCACGATGCAAGTTTGGCTATGATGTTGTCGCTGATTTTAACGATAGGGCTATCGCTGCTTTCGTTGATGGTAGGAATAATCACCTCGCCCTGTTCGTTTACGAGTCCCCACTCCTTGCTTTTTTCTAACAAATCGGCACTTACTATTTTTTTATACTGGCCGTATTCTTCGATAAATTTGAAAATAGTTTTACTTCCAAGCCAGTAGGATAAAGAGTCCGACCATGTTTGATAAAAAATCTTATCAAATTTACTAAAGCCATTTGTTCCGTAGGATAGTCCATTTTGGCGTTTGTCGTATAATGCCCAATATGCGCCTTTCCATGTGGCATTGTTGGTGAGGCTGTCGGGCGATGGCAACTGTTTTTTCCAAATTTTACCGTCGAGAATGTAGGAGAAAACAAGGCTGTATGCGTTCTTCTCTAAATTCTGTTTCTTCAGTTCCGCTAAAAACGCGTGCCATTCGTTTTCGCTCATTGCGTATGCCGATTGTGCAATAGTTTTGCTCAAATTTCGTATTGATTTTGTCTGTTCCTCATCAAATATGGGCATGATGGTTTTCAATACATTATTTTCCTTTTCAATCAATCCACCTATTTGTAGAAGCAGAATCTGACTTTCGGTGACAGGAACGCCTATTGCTTTCAATTCCTTGAAACTCATAGGAGTGCGCAGAGTGTGGAGCAGTTCCCAGTTATTGTCGCTTTGCACATATTGTGAAGGATCGTAAGATTCGTATGAGCAAAATGCTATGGTTTCGCACTCATTATACGGACGTATTTTTGATGTCTGACCATAAACAGACACCCCCATCAACAGAAATAATAAACCAATAAAATTTTTCATATAACATCAAAGTTTAATGCAAATTTAATGATTTGACCAATCCTCCACAATATACATAACGGATTTTTAATCCAAAATTAATCCCCACACATAAGATTAATATTTTAGATGTAAATAGGGTGAAATGGATTAAATGTGTGTTTTTTTGCAAAAATTATGGTGGAAATAGATGTGGTATTATATTGGGTATTAGGTAGATAATGGTTGATACCATCAGAAGAACCGTCCCTTTGATTGGTGTCATATAATGGTTGGTGCGACCGAAAGAACCGTCCCTTTGGCAACTTGTTGACCTGTTGACCTGTTGACTCGTTGGCTTGGTTAGCGGAAGATGATTTCTTTGATTACTTCGTGGCCGAGAGATTCGTTGATGCGGGCGATGAGGGTGGAGCGGGTGAGCATGAGTTGGTTGCGCAGGGGGGCGCTGCTGATGGTGAATGTGAGCACACCGTCTTTCACCGAGCGGTCGGTGGTGTAGCGGTTCACGCCCTGACCCACGAGGGTGGGCCACATAGCCAAAGCGCGCTGTTCGTCGAGGCGGACATCCAGTCGCTCCTGGCGTAGCACTTGGTTGATAATATCTCCAACTGATTGGGCACTTGTGCGTTTCATAAGCGTGTGGTGTTATTGATTTGAACGGTTGATAAGTGAGCAAACGCCATTCTCCACGCCGAACATGGCAAAATCGCCACTCACGCGACGCACGATTTCGTCGAGGTGCGTGCGGTTGGTGTCGGTGATGAAAATCTGTCCAAAACGCTCGTCCGACACCACTTCGATGATGCTCTCCACGCGCGAAGCGTCGAGTTTGTCGAAAATGTCGTCGAGCAGCAGAATCGGGGTCAATGCCGTATGCTCTTTCAGAAACTCAAACTGTGCCAATCGCAGTGCTATGGTGTAGGTTTTGCACTGGCCTTGCGAACCGGTTTTGCGCATGGAGTGTTCGCCCAAAAGCAGTTCAATGTCGTCGCGGTGCACACCTCTTGTGGTGTAGCCTATAATGAAGTCGCGCTCGCGTGTGGCATTGAGGTGTTCGAGCATACTTCCCTCGTTGAGGTGGCTTTTGTAGAGCATTCTCACACATTCGCCATCGCCGGCAATGGCATTGTAGTAGCGCATGAAAATTGGTTCAAACGCTTCAATCCACCGCTTTCGTGCCGCATGAATGTAGGCGGCGGTGGTTGCCATTTGATGCTCCACGGTTTCGTAGAGTAGCGGGTCGCGAAACTCCTTTTTGATGATGGCATTTCGCTGCTCCACAGCCTTGGTGTAGGCAATCACGGCAGCCAGATATTCCTTGTCGCCCTGCGAGATAATCATATCCATGAGTTTGCGACGCTCTTCGCCGGCACCTCTGATAAGGTCCCAGTCGGCTGGCGACACCATCACCAGCGGTAGCAGCCCTATGTGTTGGCTCAGTCGCTTGTATTCCTTGCCGCCACGGCGCACCGTTTTCCGCTTTCCACGCTGCATACCCATCGACACATCTTCGTCTGCATCGTGGCGCGTGTATTTGCCTTGAAGCATCATGAAGTCGGCACCGTGGGTAATCACGCTCGCATCGGTTTGCCCTGTTGAACTTTTGCAGAAACTTAGGTAATAGATGGCATCGAGAATGTTGGTTTTTCCCATGCCATTGTTGCCAATCAGGCAGTTCACCTTAGGCGAGAACGTAAGCGTGGCTTCGCCGATGTTCTTGTAATTGAGTATGGAAATGCTGTTGAGTTTCATTGCCACAAATATACTGAAAATAGTTGAAAGATATTACATTTTCCGTGCCCAATCCTTGTGTGTTCCTTTTTTCTGTATTACTTATCAAAATGGCGCATATTGCCGAAATGGGGCTGATACGCCCGATTTTTATCATCTATTTTTAGTAACTTAGCACCATTAATTATTGACCGACGACATGAAAAAGAATATATTTTCCATGATATGCGCTGTGGGCGTGTGCTGCTCGATGCTCACTGGGTGCGACCTAATCGATTATCACCCTTACGACACCAAAATTAGCGGCGCACACCACATCAACAGTAAAAACATCAGCCTGATAGAAGAGCGATGCGCCAATCGCGACGAGGTGACATTTGCCGTAATCAGCGACACGCAACGCTGGTACGACGAGATGAAGGTGGCGGTCAACAGCATCAACGCGCGCACCGACATCGACTTTGTGGTGCACTGTGGCGACATGAGTGACTTTGGTGCCACCAAGGAGTTTGTGCTTCAGCGCGACATTATGCAGAGGCTCAACGTGCCTTATGTGGTGGTAATTGGCAACCACGACTGCTTGGGAACCGGTGCCGATGCATATCGCTACATTTTCGGCGACATGAATTTCAGTTTCAACGCCGGCAACACGCATTTCGTGTGCCTCAATACCAACGCTCTGGAATACGACTATTCCGTGCCTATTCCCGATTTCGAGTTTATTCGCGCCGACAGGGAAAACATTCCAGCCAGCGTTACCCACACCGTGGCAGTGATGCACGCCATGCCACACTCCGAACAGTTTAACAACAATGTGGCAGAAATCTTCGAGCAGGAAGTGATGAAATATCCCACGCTACGATTCTGCCTGTGCGGACACGACCACAGCAGCAAGGTGCTCGACCTCTTTGGCGATGGCGTGAGTTATTACGAGTGTGGCGCAGGCAAGCGTAGGGAATATTTGGTGTTTACATTAAAAAAAGACGGAGGGCATAGTTATGAAGTGGTTAGATATTAAGAAGTTATCCTTGCGCGTGGTGCTTGCTACCGTGCTGTGCGATGGTGCGCTGCCACTGCAAGCCCAGACACTCGCCCCCACCGACACCGTATCTGCCGACAGCACCGACAGTGTGCAAAGCCCCACACGTTATGAGCGGCGCATCGACAGGTATGTGCTGCGCTGGAGCAAACTTATCCCAAGCCACTCCACCCTGCAATACGCTGGCAGCATAGGTCTGATAAGCGCCGGCATCGGCTGGCATTATGGAAAAAATGCGCATTGGGAAACTGATTTGCTGGTGGGCTTCTTACCCAAATACCACAGTCGTTCGGCACACGCCACATTCACCGTGAAGGAGCGTTACATACCTTGGCGCTGCCATGTGCACCCGTAGTGGACCATCGAACCGCTCACAGCTGGCGCATTTTTCAACACCATTTCGGGCGAGGACTTTTGGCGACATCAGCCATCGCGTTATCCGAAGAAGTATTACGGAATGCCCACCAAACTGCGTTCCAACATATTCTTCGGGCAGCGATTGCGCTACAATATTCCGAACAGCAAACGCATCATGCACCAAGCCATTTCGCTCTATTACGAAATCTCTACCTGCGACATCTACCTTATCTCAAAAATCACCAACAAAAGCTACCCCTGGAGCAAAACCCTCTCCCTCGCCATCGGCATCAAATGGGATATGTAGGATTTTTTTAGAAATTAGATGTTAGAAATTAGAAGTTAGATGTTAGAAATTAGATTTTTTTATAGCCTCTAAACTCCAAATTCTAATTTCTAATTTCTAACCTCTAATTTCTTCTTGTGGCAAATAGTAAGGGAAATGGGGTGGAAAATGGATTTTTTTAGGATTTATTTGGATAGTAGTGGCGTTTTATACAAAAAACATCAATAAATCTTTGAAATTATAAATTAATTAGTTTACTTTTGCAAAAAGAAGTGGTGTTGATAGCTACGATAATGCGCCGTTTGTGCTAAATAGCCTCGCTATATGCTTCTTTTTTACCGTTATCGAACTTGTATAAAATAAAATATAACACTATAAATAACATATAACACTTACGAACATGCTAAAAAGACGACTTTTCTTACTTTTGGCTGTGCTGTTACCTTTGTTGGGCTTTGCACAAGCTAAGAGTGTGCCGTACTTCTCTCAGATTGGTGGTACGAGCAAACTTGATGCCGATTGGACAGTGTATAACGTCAATGGCGATGAAAAAACTTGAATCAACGATGCCTCGTCAAGTAATTATAGCAGTATTACTGCCGTGAAGGTGACCGCCGGGGCAAAATACGTTTACAACACTAAAGCCGATGCCAACGACTGGCTGGTGTCGCCTGCCATTCATCTTGAGGCAGACAAGGAATACAAGGTTTCGTTTTATGTGAGAACGGCTAGTTCTTATAATAAAGAGAGTCTGCGACTGGCTGTGGCAAATGCCAACACAGCCGATGCGATGGCTACCAAGAGCGAAACACTTCTTGATTTCCCAGAACTTATAGAAAAGACTTTCGTTAAGAAAAGCGTAGTGTATGTGGCCAGAGAATCAGGCGACTACTATTTCGGCTTGTATGAATACAGTAAGAAAGACTTATATAATGTGTTCGTAACGGCTTTCTCTGTGGCAGAGAACATTACCACTCCAGCCTCTGTTACTGGCCTTACCGCCACAGAAGGTGCCAACGAGGCAATCACCGTGGATTTGAAGTGGACTTTGCCAACCAAGGACGAAGACGGTAAAGACCTCACCACCCCACTCACAGGCGTGGAGGTGTATCGCGATGGCACTTTGGTGAAGACCCTCGAAGGAACAGCCACAGCATGGCAAGACACCGAGGCTCAAGGCTTGACTTCCGGTTTCCACACCTACGAGGTGAAGGCGCTGCTTGGTGCTGCCAAGAGTGCTACCACCAGCGTGACCACCAAATATGTGGGTCCGATTGCTCCTCAGGCTCTGCCTTATACAGCCGACCTTTCAAGTGCTGAAAAAGTTGATGCTCTCTTCACCCAATATCACGGTCCAAAGAGCACACAGACAGCAGTTTGGAAATTCACAAAATCATCATACATTGGCAACAGTTTGAACCTCTCCACCACCAAAAACCTTGTGGAAGACGAGTATTTGGTAACTCCACCACTCACCGTGGAAGAAGCTGGTGCCTATAAGGTGACTTTAGATTTTCAAGTGGGCTACTATGGTGGCGAAAAACTTGAATTAGTGTTGGGTAAGGGCAAAACTGCCGAAGAACTGAACATCCCTGTGCAGACCATCACCTCATTCAATAGTTCAAGAAGCAAATATGAGATTTATGTGCAGATTCCTGAAGGTGGCAAGTATTACCTCGGTTTGCACGCTTGCAGCGAGAATGTTCCTACCTACGGCTGCTCTTACAAACTCTATGGATTGAACGTGGAAAAAACCGCTATCGTTCCTGAACAAATCACCGACCTTGCTGCCGTTCCATTCGCCGACATGACCAACAATGTGACCCTTACTTGGACCAACCCAACCAAGACCAACATCGGCACCGACCTCGCCGCTCTCACAAAAGTGGAGTTGAAGCGAAATGGCGAAGTGGTGAAGACTTTTGTATCTCCAGCAGTGGGTGACTCAATGAATTACGTTGACAATGTGCCTTCTTCAGGCTTCTACGAATATCAAGCGCTTGCTTACAGCGAAGGTGGCGTGGCAGTGGGCACTCCTACTACCGTGAGAACCGCATGGGTAGGCGACAACACCCAAACTCTGCCTTACGAATTTAAGTTCAACGACCCTGACCAATGGGCATTCTACAGCGTGGTTGACGCTAACAAGGACGGCTACAGTTGGACTTACAGCAATGGCACAAGTTACAGCAGCGGCTGCGCTGTAAACGACCACTCAAAGATGACTGAATACAGTTCATGCAACGACTATTTGATTACCCCTCCATTCGATATCAAGCCCGGTTACTATCGCTTCATCTACAGTTACAACGGCAAGGGCGCATCGTTTAAGGTGGGTACAGTGAAGAGTGCGAGCGATCCAGCAGCCAGTTTCAAGCAGTTCCGTGATGTGGACTACATCAAGGACTATGGCTACACAGCCGACACTTGCATCGTGAAGATTGAAGAAAGCGGAAAGATGTACTTCGCATTCCAGGACTACAGCATCGCTTCTTCATCAGGCACCAACAAACTCTATCTCAAAGACATTAAGATAGAATACACTCCAGTAGTGCCAGAAGTGGCAGAAGGATTGACCGGCACAGCCGCTTCCGACCAGTCGCTCAGCGCAACCCTCACTTGGGTGAACCCAACCAAGACCAATATCGAAGGTATAGCACTCGAAACCATCACCAAGGCTGTGATTTTGCGCAACGGTGAGAATGTGGGTGAGGTGACCGAAGGTTTGAAACCTGGTTTAATTTCAACTTGGACCGACAACACCATCAAGACTCCTGGTCAATACACCTACAGCGTGGAAATCTACAACGCAAACGGTAAGAGCGAACACGCAGCACCAAGCGTGCTTATCGACTGGGTGGGCGGAGGTCTTCCATTGCCTTACAGCGTGAACGTGAACGACGGCAGCGACAGCTGGAGAAGTTGGACTATCGTGAACGCCAACAACGACTACCGCACCATCGCCGGTGAAAAGTATGCTACCACTTGGGAAGTGTCGAGCAACTCTATCTATTACAACTCTGGCAAGGTGCAGGGCGACGACTGGGTAATGTCGCCACGCCTCCAATTCGAAAACGGCTCACACCTGACCGTGACCATCGAATCATACGCATCACAAGCCGACAACGATGTGACTTGGGATTTGGCAGTGGCTCAAGCACTCGACCACACCAAGATGGCAACTGTGAAGACTATCACCACAGCGGCCACAGCATCATCAAGCTCAAAGGCACAAACCGATGTGATTCAATTCAATGTCACCGACGAATCACTGCCAACTCTCGTAGAGGGTGAAGGCGACACCGACCCTGTGGTGAATGTGCTTCCAGGCGTGAATGTGATTGGTTTCCATGCCAACGCTATTGGCGAAATCCACGTGAAGTCGATTTCGATTGAGAAGATGACCTCTACCGGCGTAATCGACGTGACCGACGCTAAGAAGATGATGAACATTGCAGGTGGCGTGCTCAGCATCGACGGTGCAAGCGAAATCGCCGTTTACGATATTCTTGGCCGCAAGGTGGCTGAAAGTCGTGGCGGTGAATCTATCGACCTCAATGGTAAATCAGCAGGTGTGTATGTGGTGAATGCCGTGGTAAACGGTTCACGCATTTCTGCAAAGATTTCAAAATAAATCTTCGCAATGAAGTGATACACAGAGACTAAATAAAATCTCCGAAACAGCGTCCTCTTCTGGCAAAAACAGAAGGGACCTATTTCGTTTTTTATCCCCATCTATTTTTAGATTACTATTCCAACTAATTAACGATATGAGAAAGTTATTTAAATGTGTGTCGGCAGTGGCAGCAATGTTGCTTCTGACAGCCACTTCGGCTTATGCCGGATCTGATGTGCTTGCCACCAAGCACGGACCGGAATCGAAGTTGAGACTGAACCGACCAGCCGCCAACGCTGTGCCAGAGGCGAATCCTCGAAAAGCTGTGAGCGTGGCGAATGTGAATCCCGCGGCTACCACCGTGGCGAAAGTGCCGGGCAGCAACACCGTGCTGTGTGGCGTGAAAGTGTACGACGACGCTTGGGCAACTGATGGTGCCACCATCGATGCCGGTATCTACACCGTGGAGGCGAAGGAGAACGGCAGCATCAAGAGTGTGAAGGAGAGCAAGGAATGGATGTACACCCGCTCCGCCATCAAAATTGGTAGCACCTACTATGTGCTTTCATCAAACTTTACGGGCGAAGTCAGCTATTACAGCAACTATTCCACCTCCACTTGGTTTAAGGGAGGCGGTAGTGAAATCGACGCTGTGAACGTGGCAACCGACCTTACCCTCGACCCAACAACAAACAAGGTGTATGGCTATTTCTACGACGAGCAGACGGGCGACTACACCCGCTTCTGCGAGTTTAGCATCGCTCTGGGCGAAGCCACTAAGATAGCCGATGCCGACCGTTCGGTGTATGCCATCGCCTGCAACAAGAATGGCGACCTCTACGGCGTGGGCAGCACTGGCGTGTTCTATAAAATCGACAAACAAACAGGTGCGCAAGTGCCTGTCGGACGCACCGGCTTATATCCTGTGGACCGCAACTCAATGACGTTTGACGATGCCACAGGCCGCCTGTATTGGGCTGCCACCTACGAAGGTGTTGTAGATGGCAAGCGCAAATGGGTTTCGGCGCTTTACGAAATCAATATCTACAATGGCAAACTCACAAAAATCAAAGATTTGCCCGGCAATGCAAGTTTCTCTGGTTTGTTTGCCATGCCTTACTCTACTCCACTCACTGCGCCACGCGCTGTGACCGACATTTCGGTGAATTTCGCTAAATTCGGCGAAACTTCGGGCGACATCACATTCACTGCTCCTACGCAGAATGTGGACGGCTCAAACATCACTGGCAATATCAGCGTGATTGTGAACAAGGCTGGTACCGATACCGTGGTGGCTGGCATTGCTCCGGGTGCCACCCACACCATGCCTAACGTGACATTCGCTCCTGGTTACCAAACACTGAGTTTCACCACTGCCAATGCTGAATATCAAGGTGAATTGGCATGGCACAAGGTGTATGTGGGCGAAGATGTGCCGGGCACTCCTACAAATGTGACGCTGACCAACCAAGACGGCAAGGCTGTGCTTTCATGGACGCCTGCCGAACTGGGCTTGAATGGTGGTGAATACAATAAGAGCGAGGTGGCTTACAAGATTGTGCGCTTCCCCGATGAGGTGGTGGTGAGCGATGCCTGCAAGGCTACCACTTTCACCGACGAGAAATTGGGCGTAGGCAACAACGCTTACTACTATGAGGTGTCGGCGTTCACTGCCAAGGGTGCGAGTCCTGCCGCCCAAAGTAATAAGGTGACTTTCGGCGAAGGCTACGTTGTGCCATTCGTTGAGGGATTCGACACTAAGGACGCGTTCGACCTCTGGACGGTGTTCGACCTCAACGGCGGATCCACTTGGGAATACGATGCCACAAGCAAGAGGGTGTATTATAAATACGACCAAAGTCCCGATAAGAAACCCGGCGACGATTGGATGATTTCACCACGAATTGCCTTGAAGGCTGGTGTCACTTACCGTTACAGCATGTTTGCGCGCGTGTATTCCGCCAAGTATCCAGAAAAATTCAAGGTGCTTCTCGGAACCGATGCCAACCCTGCTGCTATGACCACCGAACTGCTCAAGCAAGAAGATTACAAGAATGCCACAGGCGAGAAACTTCAACAAACATTCACTGTGCCTGCCGACGGCTACTACCACTTGGGCATCTATGCTTATAGCAATCCTTACATGTATCGTTTCGACATCGACGATGTGGCTATCGATATTCTCGACAACAACGCTCCTGCGGCAGTTTCCGACTTTAAGGTGACTGCTGGCGATAAGGGCGCACTCACTGCCACACTCACGATGACCGCTCCCTCCACCGACACCAAGGGTGGCAATTTGAGCGAACTCACCACTGTGAATGTGTATCGCGAAGGCGAACAGTCGCCTGCTTACAGTTTCGTGAATCCAGCCCCTGGCGCAAACCTCACTTGGACCGACAACACCATCACCAAGGCTGGCGTTTACACCTATCGTGTGGTGCCTGCCAACTCTGCCGGTAGCGGTGCCGAGGTGGTGGCTTCGGCTTTCGTGGGCGTGGACAAGCCCGGCGCACCTCGCAATTTGAAACTTGTGGACCAAGACGGCAACGCCGTGCTCACTTGGGACGCTCCTGAGGTGGGCAGCAATGGCGGCTACATTGATGTGTCGAAACTCTATTACCAAGTATGGCGTTACGACAACTACACCAAACTTGCCGACTCGCTGACCGTGACCAATTACACCGACAACAAGGTGAACGCCACCAGCCAAACGCTGATTGATTATGTGGTGTTCCCATTCATCGAGGGTGTGCGTGGCGATTATGCGCTGAGCGAGGCTGTGATTTTCGGTAAGGCCTACAAGGCTCCACTCACCGAAACATTCCGCAACAGCGACATGAACTACTATCCTTGGGTGACCGAGAGCGACAAACTGATGCAAAAGAGTTGGACGCTTGAATCAAGCGCTGCCAATCCTGTTGCCACCGACCAAAATGGTGACGGCGGTTTCGCCACATTCCACTCTGTGGGCGAAGGCGTGGGCATACATGCGCGCTTCAGTTCTCCAAAGATTGATATTTCAGCGCTCGAAAATCCTGAATTGAGCTTCTGGATGTATCACTCACACATCGACAGCATCAACACCGCCGAAAGCATCGAGATTGAGGTGAAAAACGGTGCCAACGGCTTTGAGAAGGTGGAAGGTGCGAAGTGGATGCGCGACAATGGCACCACAGGCTGGCAACGCCACACCGTGTCGCTCGCTGGTGTGAAGGGTGCTAAAAACCTTCGCATTGCATTCGTTGGCACTACTGATGGCGGACAAGATGTGTATATCGACAATGTGGCTATCGCCAACGCCACCACCACCGACCTTGAAGTTACCACATTTGCCGCACCACGCCGCATTGCTCGTGGCGAGAATGTCGCTTACAGCGTGAAGGTGACTAACCTTGGCGGTAAGGCTGTGGGCAGCTACACCGTGGCATTGACCGATGCCGATGGCAAGCAGTTGGCTACCGAATCGAAGGGCAGCATCGCCAGCGGCGAGCAGCAAATTGCTTCGTTCAGCGTGAAATTCGACAAGGTGGCAACCGTGAAACTGACAGCCACAGTAAGTTGCGAAGGCGACCAAAAGGCCGACAACAACACCGCCACCGCCACTACCAATGTGGTTGAGCCAGTGATTCCTGTTCCTACAGGCTTGAAGGTAACCAATGAAGACGGCTTGTTGGACTTCGAATGGAAGGCTCCCGACGAACGTGGCGCAGTGACCGACAGCGTCGAGACCTACGAAGATTTCGCCATCGACAATATCGGCGAATGGACAATGGTGGACCGCGACTACGACTTCACCTATCGCATCAATAAAGATCTTGAAACCTATCCTAACGAGTCGGATCCTAAGGCATTCCAAGTGTGCAATGCAAAGAGTCTGGGTATCGACATTTGGCCTGAAGGCACTCCACACTCTGGCAATAAGTTCTTCATGGCTATGGCAAGCATCAGTTATGTGAACAACGACTGGATGATTTCGCCACAGCTCAACGGCACCTCACAGGTGATTTCGTTCTTTGCCAAGGCGTTCACCACCCAGAAAGGCACCACCGAGCGTATGCGTGTGCTCTACTCAACCACCGATACCGACCCTGCACACTTCGTGCAAGTGAGCCGTGGCGACTACATCGAACTTCCAGAAACGTGGACAGAATACAGCTTCCGTCTGCCTGAAGGTGCGAAGTATTTCGCTATCAACTGCGTTTCGCCAGGTGGCAAGCAGTCGTTTGCGCTCTTTGTCGACGACCTCACATTCAACGACCTCACCGTGCCAGTGCTCAAACTCAAGGGCTACGAAGTGTATCGCGATGGCTACCTTATCGGCACAACCGTAGAGCCATGCTACAGTTATGCGTCAAGCTACGACTCGAAGTATGCTGTCCGTGCCGTTTACGACAAGGCCATCAGCGCATTTAGCGAGGAAGTGGAAGTGAAAGTGAGTGGCATTGACGATGTGATGGCAGGTAAAACCGTGGAAAGCGTGACCTACGTCAACACCCTCGGTGTGCAATCCAGCACCCCATTCAGCGGTGTGAACATCGTGGTCACCCGCTACACCGACGGCACCACCGCCACCACCAAGCATATCCAAAACTAATCCCGGGAATAATTCCCCCTAAATCAAAATCCCCAAAAAGAACAGGGCAGGTGCTATAGCACTTAATCCATCTGTTCTTTTGGGGATTATTTTTTGTTTGATAAATGGCGCACTTACTTATGTGTGGCTATGGCTTAAAAATCTTGTTTTCGTGCATATTTGGTCTTGGAAAAATCTTGTTTTCGTGCAAAAACGTGCTTAAATATTTCTTGTTTTCGTGATTTTGTGTATATTTGCACTTGAAAATCAGCTGTCTAATTAATTTTAATATGAAAAGAAAGATATATAATCAATTATTGCAATGGAAAGAAAAAGAAAAAGGTTCTGTTGCGTTATTGATAGAGGGTGCTCGGCGTGTGGGTAAAAGCTATATCGTAGAAGAATTTGCAAAAAACGAATATCGCTCACATATACTTATCAATTTTGCTCATATTACAAAAGAAATGCAAATGGTTTTTGATGAGTATTTGAACGATACTGATACGTTCTTTATGTTTTTACAGAATGTGTCGGGAATAAAACTATATGAGCGAGAATCTGTAATCGTTTTTGATGAAATCCAGAATTATCCCAAAGCTCGCCAAGCGATTAAGCATTTGGTGGCAGATGGAAGATATGACTATATCGAAACAGGTTCATTAGTGAGTATATCGGAGAACACCAAAGATATTCTTCTTCCTTCAGAGGAACGCTCGTTGATGATGAATCCGATGGATTTTGAAGAGTTTTTGTGGGCATTAGGTGATGATATGACTATGCCATTTATTCAACAGTGCTTTAAAAAGCGAATGCCACTTGGTCCGATGCACAGAAAAGTGATGACATTATTTCGCCAATATCTTATTGTTGGTGGTATGCCACAAGCTGTATTAAAATTTGTAGAAACAAAGAATTTTCAAGATGTAGATATCCAGAAACGTGATATTTTAAATCTATACAGAAGAAGCATCAGCAAATATGCTTTTGGCTATAAAGAGAAGGTTCGCTCGGTGTTTGACCAAATTCCTGGTGAACTGCAAAAACACGAAAAACGTTTTCGTTTGTCATCTATTTCTAAAAACGCACGCTATAGGACTTACGAAACTTCGTTCTTTTGGTTGCAAGATGCACAAATCACTAATATGTGTTATGGTGTTACTGAGCCTCAAGTAGGGATGCGGCTGAAGAGAGATGCCAGATGTTTTAAATGTTATATGGCTGACACAGGATTGCTGTTGTCGCATTCTTTTGACGAAAAGCTTATTCAAGGCGAAGAGTTGTATCAGAAACTGCTACTTGATAAAATAGAATTGAATTCGGGTATGCTGGTTGAGAATATTGTGGCACAAATGTTTGTGGCAAGTGGTCATAAATTGTATTTCTTTAGTAAAAATTCTCGGGATAATGCAGACGACAGAATGGAAATAGATTTCCTAATAGAGAAGCCAACGTTGACTAATGCTCATAATATTTGCCCTATAGAAGTTAAATCGAGCAGAAACTATACTTTTTCGTCATTAAAAAAATTCATAAATAAGTATCAAAAACAATTATCTGTTCCGTATGTGATCCATTACCAAGACTACAAGGAGGAAGATGGTGTGGTGTATTTGCCTATTTATATGGTGCCCCTTTTGTAGATAAAATCAGGGGATTATTTTTTTGGTGGGGGATGGGGGTGGTTTGGAAGTTTTTGTGTAGATTTGTGGGAAGAATATATTTGATTGTAGAGAGATGTTACGGAAAATAAGGATAGTGCTGGCGGCGGTGTTTTATGCGTTGATTACACTGCTTTTGCTCGACTTCACTGGCGTTACCTATAAATGGATGGGCTGGATGGCTAAGGTGCAGTTTTTGCCTGCCGTGCTGGTTTTGAATGTGGTGGTGATAGTGGCGCTGGTGCTGCTCACGCTTGTTTTCGGCCGTGTGTATTGCTCTGTGATTTGCCCTCTTGGGGTGATGCAGGACTTGATTTCGTGGATTCACGGCAAAAAGAAGAAAAACCGCTTCACCTACAGCGCGCCGAAGAATGTGCTCCGCTACTCGGTGTTTGCCGTGTTTGTGGTGGGCATTGCGCTTGGTTTTGGGGCTATCGTCACGCTGCTTTCGCCGTACGGAACCTACGGAGCCATCGTCAGCAATCTGCTTCAGCCACTTTACCTGTGGGGCAACAACGCCCTTGCCGCCCTTGCGGAGCACTACGACAGTTACGCCTTCTACAGCAAAGAGGTGTGGATAAAGAGTGTGCCTGTGTTTGCCACGGCTATTGCGCTTTTTGCCGCCATTTCGGTGCTGGCATGGCGTGGCGGCCGCACCTACTGCAACACCATCTGCCCGGTGGGCACGCTGCTGGGCTTCGTGGCCCGATTCTCGTGGCTGAAGGTGCATTTCTACGCTGATAAATGTAAAAACTGCGGTCTTTGCACCAAAAATTGCAAGGCATCGTGCATCGATTTCAAAAGCCACACTGTGGACTATTCACGCTGTGTGACCTGTGGCAACTGCCTCGACAAGTGCAGTTTTGGCGCACTCACCTACGCCCACGCCACACCGAAGGCGAAAGCCCCCGACATCGCCCCTGCTCCGACCGACACCACTCGCCGCGCCATTATCGTGGGTGCCGCCATTGTGGGTGCCGAGGCAGCGATGGCGAAGTTGAAAAAGGTGGACGGCGGCTTGACTGTGCTCGAAGACCGAATCACGCCAGCGCGCCACGTCACCCCATCGCCCCCCGGTTCGCAAAGTGTGAAGAACCTGGAGCAACGCTGCGTGGGTTGCCAACTCTGCATATCAAAATGCCCCAACGGCGTGCTTCGCCCATCGAGCGACCCTGAGCGATTTATGCAGCCCGAAATGAACTTCGACCGTGGCTTCTGTCGCCCAGAGTGTACACGATGCTCAAAGGTTTGCCCTGCCGGAGCCATTCAGCCCATCACCAAGGCCGAGAAGTCGAGCACACAGATAGGTCATGCCGTGTGGCGCAGAAAATACTGCGTGCCACTCACCGACAATGTGGATTGCGGCAACTGCGCGCGCCATTGCCCCGTGGGTGCCATTCAGATGGTGCCGAGCGACCCCAACGACGACACTTCGATTGAAATTCCGGTGGTGAACACCGAAAAGTGTATCGGTTGCGGCTCGTGCGAATATGTGTGCCCTGCTCGCCCACATGCAGCGATATATGTTGAAGGTCATGAAGTACACAAAACCGTATAACTATGGATAGCGAAAAAAAGAAAAATATATTCAGCCGCCGCTCATTCCTCAAAGGACTGGGCATAGGTACTGCCGCCGTGGCTGTTCCTACTATCGTGGGCTGCGCCAAAGATGGCGAGCAGGTGGGTGAGCAAGAGCCGCCCATCGGCAAGATGACCTACCGCATCAGCCCCTCCACGGGCGACAAGGTGTCGCTCTTGGGCTATGGCATGATGCGACTGCCGACCAAAAACGACCACATCGGCGAACGCCAAAACGGCGAGGGCGAAATCGACCAGGATATGGTGAACAAGCAGGTGGACTACGCTTTGGAGCATGGACTCAACCTGTTCGACACCTCGCCCCTCTACTGCGAGGGATTGAGCGAAAAGGCCCTCGGCACAGCCCTCTCGCGCCACGACCGCAAGCAGTATTTCATATCCACGAAGATGAGCAACTACCACGACTATTCGCGCGAGTCGTCGATTGCAATGTTTGAAAAGTCGCTCAAGGAATTGCAAACCACCTATTTCGACTACTATTTGTGGCACAACATCGGCGGCGACCGTGCCGAGGAGGGGCTCGACGCTATGGGGCTGTTTGAAGAGCGATTCGTGAACAATGGCATGATGGACTTCCTCAACAAGAAGAAGGAGGAAGGAGTGATTCGCAACTTGGGTTTCTCCTATCATGGCGATGTGGCGGTGTTCGACCATGCGCTCCGTTTGCACGACGAGGGAAAGGTGAAATTCGACTTTGTGCTTATCGAACTCAACTACCTCGACTGGAAGCACGCCAAGGAAATCAACGACTATAACACGAATGCCGAGTACCTGTATGGTGAGGTGGCTAAGCGTGGACTGATGGCGTTTGTGATGGAGCCGCTCTTGGGCGGACGTTTGAGCAATTTGCCCGATAAACTGGTGGCGCAACTCAAACGCCGCGACCCCGACCACTCGGTGGCATCGTGGGCGTTTCGCTATGCTGGCACGCGTAAAAATGTGCTGTGTGTGCTTTCGGGCATGACCTATATGGAGCATTTGCGCGACAACCTTTGCACTTTCAGCCCGCTTAAACCGCTCACCGAGGCAGAAATGCGTTTCCTCGACGAGGATATCTCGAAGCAGATAGTGGGCTACAACACCATTCCGTGTAACGACTGCAAATACTGTATGCCTTGCCCCTACGGCATCGACATTCCCGGCATTTTCGTTCACTACAACAAGTGCCTCGGTGCCGAGAATGTGGTGGGGAAAACCACCGACCCCAATTACGAGAAAGCGCGCCGTGCCTTCCTCGTGGGCTACGACCGCAGTGTGCCAAAGTTGCGCCAAGCCGACCACTGCATAGGCTGCGGAAGGTGTGTGAGTTCGTGCCCACAGAGCATACGCATTCCAGAGGAATTGCATCGCATCAGCGCCTATGTGGAAGCCCTCAAGCAACGCAAAGACGCTACCGAAGAAGAAATATAAATCTAAATATTATGAATATGAGAAAGTTATATTTATCGCTAATAGCACTGCTGGTCGTGCTCACCGCTGCGGCTAACGACAGTGAATACTTCACCTGTGGCAATCAGTTGGTGCCTATTCAGAACACCAACATTGCCGTGGCGAAAGAGGTGCTGACTGTGAATTTGACCAACAACGGCTTCACCAACGTGGAGGTGTACTACGAGTTTCGCAACGATGGCCCAGCCACCGATATTCTGATGGGTTTTGAGGCAAAGCCGCCCTATTTCGACGGCAACAGTGAGTTGACCGTGGGGCCTCACCCCTCCATTCACAACTTTGTGGTGGAGATGAATGGAAAAAATTTGCCCTACACCAACTACCTTTCGGAAAAGGGCTTGACCAACGGCATTTCGCCCGTTGACAAGAGCAAGTGGGAATACACCGATGGTGATTTCGATGCTTTTGTGAGCAAAGCCGACAAGGAAACGCCGCTTGAATACGCCTATGTGTATAGTTTCAAGGCGCATTTCAAGCCAGGCATCAACATTGTGCGCCACTCCTATACCTACGAGGAATCGTATGGCGTGGGACACTCGTTCTGGATCGACTACAAACTCACCCCTGCCACACGCTGGGCAAACCACCAAATCGACGATTTCACGCTGCGCATCACCGCCAAGGGCACTGCAAAGCACTTTATCGTGGAGACGAAGCCGTTTGCAGGCACCGATGTGGATATGAAGATTGTGAGTGGCAAGGGTCGCACACGCATGATGCCATGGGGATTTGATGAGTCGAATGGTAAGGTGTATGAACTCTCGGTGCGCAACGCCGTGGTGGAATGGCATGTGAAAAACTTCAGCCCTAAGCACGAACTGTGGATTTCGTCGGCAGATGTGCTGCTAATGAGCGGCAATGTTTCCGACGAGAAGGTGTATTACGACTGCGGTGTGCATTATGCCCCCATCTACATCGTGCCCGACAAAAGCACATCGCTCAACCGCCGCATCTACCGCAATCTGCCTTTCGCCATCCGTGGCTATAAGTTCAACGACCCAAAACTCAAAAACTTCTTCAACAGCCAGTGGTGGTATCTCCCCGATCCCAAATACAATCCCTCAAAAGACCGCACCCTATCCAAGCGCGAACGCAAAATAGTGCACGGCCTTTTCAACAACCTTTTTCAGTAAAAAGAGTGTGGGGATAAGTAGTAAATATGTAAAATAAGGCGTTCTGATTTGTGGAAATATGTAAAATAAGGCGTTCTAACTCTTTAATATTTGTAAAATAAGGCGTTCTGATTTATAGAAATTTGTAAAATAAGGCGTTTTGTTGAGGTTTTTGTAGTATATTTGCATCAGTTAGAAAACGAGTGCATAGTTATGCCACAATTGTAATGCAAATGAAACAGTCAAATATAGACAAAAGAATACTGGAGGTGATATTAAGTGACCAGAAAACAGAGATAGATAATTGGTCAAACGAATCTCTGTGTTCTCGCAATGAGCAGCGCATTATTGATTTAAACAGTCCACAGGCTCAAGTTGTAATTGGTGTGCGCCGCAGTGGAAAATCAACCCTTTGCATGCAGACGCTTGTAGAGTCAGGTGTGTTATTTGCCTATGTTGATTTTGATGATGAACGCCTTGTGGGACTTTCTACAAATCAACTGAACGATGTGCTTGAAGTTCTCTATAAAATATACGGTAATTTCAAGTATATTTTTCTTGATGAAATACAGAATATTGAGGGGTGGCCACTTTTTGTCAATCGACTTCTTCGCACAAAGATGCATGTGGTGCTGACAGGCAGTAATGCTAAACTGCTCAGTAGTGACTTGGCGACTCACCTAACAGGGCGTAGCAGTGAGGTTGCGCTATATCCTTTTTCGTTTACTGAATACTGCGACATAAAAGGCGTGGATTATAAGCTCCGCACCACGAAAGGAATAGCCAATTTAAGGAGTGCCTTTGATGAATATATGAAACAAGGAGGTTTCCCAGAACTACTTTTGGTGAAAAATAATAAGAAATATATCACCAATCTCATTGATAATATCTTGAAGCGTGATATTGAGCAGCGCTACAAAGTATTATACCCTGCTCAATTTGAGAATATGGTGCATCACATTCTTGATATTTCGCCATATATATTATCAACCACTGATATCGCGAACTTGTTTGATTTTAAATCACCTCACACTGTTCACAATTATATGAAGTATCTTAAAGATGCATATTTGCTGATAGGTGTTAAGAAATATTCTCAAAAGAGTAGATTACGTGCAGTAGGAGAAAAAATATATCCAGTAGATGTGGCTTTGATGAATCAACGTGATAATGCGTTTGTTGGTGAAAACCTTGGTTGGAGATTGGAAACAGTAGTATTAAACCATCTCATACGCAAATGTAAGTCTGTAGGTTGGGATATTTATTATTTAAGCGACCGCTCTGGAGAATGTGATTTTGTGGTGTGTGATGGCAATAAGGTGCTCCAATGTATTCAGGTGTCTTATGATATTTCTTCTATAAAAACTCGAAAGCGCGAAATCAATGGCTTGTTGCTTGGTTATAAGAAAACCAAATGCGAGAACCTGCTACTATTGACCGACCATGAGTATGAGGAGTTGGAGGAAGATGGGCATCGCATACTGATAAAACCAGTGTATGAGTGGTGCACTGAATTATTTGAAAAATAATAGATGAGGCGTATTGCGATTTTACTCAATGTTGTATTCAGATTCCCGACCCCAAATACAATCCCTCAAAAGACCGCTCTCTTTCCAAGCGCGAACGCAAAATAGTGCACGGCCTTTTCAACAACCTCTTTCAGTAAAATTATATCATATCGGATATAATTTGCTGAAATTTCGCTTGTTTTATATTAGATATGATGTAATTTGAGGAATTATTACTAATTTTACATCCGAAACAATATAAAACCATCAGTTATGATGCCAAAATCTCAACTTTCTCTCACGGTGAAGCAGCTCCGCAAAGAGTATGGTCTGACACAGGAAGACTTGGCGATGAAGTCGGGTGTTGGGCTCAACTTTGTGCGCAATCTTGAGCAAGGCAAACCCACTCTCCGCATGGACAAGGTGAACCAACTGCTTGATTTATTCAATTACGAACTCGTAGCTCAACATCGCCCATGAGACAAGCGTTAGTTTACAGAAAGGATGTGCTGGCAGGTGTTCTTACAGAGAACGAAGGCGAATACACCTTCGCTTACGATACCGGCTATCTGCAAATTGATGATGCGAAGGCTATAAGTTTGACTATGCCTTTGCAAAAAGAGGCTTTTGTTAGCCCTGTGCTTTTTCCGTTCTTCGATGGGCTTATTCCAGAGGGGTGGCTACTTGATGTGGCACTTCGCAACTCCGACATCAGTATTCTTGACCGCATGTCGCTTTTGCTGCTGTGTTGCAAAGATTGTATAGGTTCGATAAGTGTTGTGGAGAAAGGAGGCGAAAATGTGTAAGTGTTTGTATTGCTATAAGCCATTGAAAGATGGTCAGCAAGATTTTCACCCGGCTTGCGCCAAAAAGTTTTTTGGAGAAAAGCACATACCCACACTTGAATACACGCGCGAAAACCTTGATGAACTTGCCAAGAAAGTGATTCAGTCGCAAACCTCACTTACAGGCGTTCAACCAAAATTATCGCTAAATTTAGACCGTCACGAAGGGTCGTCGCGCCTAACTATCGTGGGGCTGTGGGGCGACTACATTTTCAAGCCACAAACTGACGACTATCAGCAGTTGCCTGAGGTGGAGGACCTGACCATGCATTTGGCAGAAGTGGCTCGAATCAGCACCGTGCCACATTCGTTAATAAGGTTGGGCGATGGGAGCATTGGGTATATCACCCGACGAATCGACCGAACACCCAATGGAGAGAAGATTGACATGGAAGACATGTGTCAACTCACTCTCCACCCCACGGAATACAAGTATCGCAGTTCGTACGAGCAGATTGCAAAGGTGATAGCCGCACATAGCAGCACGCCCAAACTCTGTTTGGTGAATTTTATGCAATTGATATTGTTCTGCTACCTGACAGGCAACAACGATATGCACTTAAAAAACTTTTCGCTGTATGCACCCAAAAGCAATTATATGCTCACTCCTGCCTACGATTTGCTGAATGTGGCAATTGTAAATCCAAAAGACAAGGAGGAACTGGCGCTAACTTTAAATGGAAAGAAATCGAGGTTGCAGAAACGTGATTTCGTGGCGGCGGCGCAAAAAATGGGAATAGATGAAAAGGCTATTGATAAAATGATTATTAGTTTCAATCGCATCATGCCAAAGTGGAATTTATGGATAAATTCATCATTCCTATCCGACGAATTAAAACAAAAATACATGGATTTAATCACCCAAAGAATGAAACATTTAATGGGGGAATGATTCCCAATTCATTTTGGTTTAGAAAAAAATAGAGCGCTGATGCTTGTGGCATGGGCGCTCTAATATTTTTTGGGGTTATTTTTTTGTGGGTTAGTATTCGTATTCGGGGGTGTAGTCGGGGGCGTAATTGGTTTCGTATTCCTTGATGAAATTTACGTTGTATTTTTCAATGTCGGAGAGGCGTGGGGTCACGTCGTAGTATAGTGGAACGTACCACGAGAATTGTTCAAAATATTCTTTCAGGTCCTCGGATTCGAAGATGTAGCCACGGCGTGCGAAAATGTAGTTGCGCATCAGGCGGAGTTCTTCTGCCGACTTGCCTTCCACATCGGCGTAGGTCATTTCTCGTTCGCGCAGATATTCATATTCGTATTCGCTTTCATCGATGGCGTTGTTGTCGTAATACGAACTTTCGTTATTCACCGAGGTCTCGTAGTTGATGGTTTCCGTCTTTTTGATGAAATTTTGGTAGATGAAATATCCACCCACACCCAAGCCTGCCACCAAAACCACCGCCAGCACAATGAATATCCACGCATTGCTTTTCTTCGCCGGTGAGGTCTGCACGCCGGTGGGCTGTTGTGGACCGTTGAATACAGGTGGCACGCCATCGCCAGTAGGCGGTACGGCATCAAATACAGGTGGCTGAGCATCCATCACTGGTGGCTCACTTTCCGCCACTTGCGGTTGAGCATCTATCTCTTGGGGTTCCATCACTGGTGGTTGGGGTTCCTGCGTAGGAGCCTCAAACACAGGTGGCTGTGGGTCTTGTGCAGGGGGTGCAGCCTCGAAAGTGGGCGGCGTGAACACTGGAGGAGCGATTTTGGTTTCTTCCTCAGTATCTGTTGCAAACATTTCGCTTATTGGTGCCACTTCATTTGCTGGTGCCCATTCGGTCATGCCTTCTGTCCAAATCAGCGTGTCGGGGGTGATTAACTTAATTAATTCTTCGGCACTTAACGGACCTTCGCTAACGCCATTTTTCACATAGAAATACAGAGCCTCGTTTATATTTATATTGGGGTTGGTTAGTTTTTTATCAAAAGCAAAGATATATAAAAATTATTGTAGTTCCATTTTTTGCACACCACTTTTTTTTGATTTGCTGGCAAGTTGCAGTAACTTTGTCCTAATGATTGATTTTACACCTTTAGCAAAGAAGCGTTTTTTGTCGCGGCTCTACGACCAGCTGCGCTACGCCAACTATGCCGATGCCGTGCAGCAAGGTGAGTTGGTGAAGCTCATCGAGCGTGCGTCGCTCACCGAATTTGGCCGCAAATACCACTTTTCGGACATGCGCACCTATCGTGAGTTTGCCTCCACTGTGCCGCTGTATCGCTACGAGGACTTGCGCCCCCAAATCATGCGCATGGTTTCGGGCGAGGCGAATGTGCTGTGGCGTGGCAAATGCTTCAACTTTGCCCAATCGTCGGGCACGACTGATGGCAAAAGCAAATACATACCCATCACCGCCGACTCGCTGAAGACCAATCACTATCAAGGCGCGAGCGATGTGGTGTCGCACTATCTCAACCTCAATCCCCAGAGCCGAATTTTCAGCGGCAAGGGCTTTATTTTGGGTGGCAGTTTCGCCAACCAACTCCAGTTGAAGCCCGGCACAAGGGTGGGCGATTTGAGTGCCACGCTTATCCAAAACATCAATCCGCTGGTCAATCTCTTCCGTGTGCCGAGCAAGAAAGTGGCGCTGATGGAGGATTGGACAGAAAAACTCCCCGCGCTGGTCGAGGCGTCGCTCAACGAGAATATCACCAACCTTTCGGGTGTGCCGTCGTGGTTCCTCACCGTGCTGAAAGAGGTGATGGCGCGCAAAGGTGTGAGTTGCATTCATGAGGTGTGGCCCAATTTGGAGGTGTTTTTCCACGGTGGCATCGCGTTTGCCCCTTATCGTGAGCAATACGAGAAGATTTGCGACATGAGCAAAATGCACTTTCTCGACACCTACAACGCCAGCGAGGGCTTCTTCGCTGTGCAAAGTTCGTGGGAAACCACTGCCATGCTCCTGCTGCTCGACATAGGCGTGTTCTACGAGTTTATCCCTATTGAAGATACCGACAGCCCCACCCCGGAGGTTTACCCTGTGTGGGAGGTAGAGGCTGGCAAAACCTACGAACTGGTGATTACGGCGTGCAATGGGCTGTGGCGTTACCGCATAGGCGACACCGTGACCATTGAGCAGACCAATCCAGTGAAGATAAAAATAGCCGGGCGCACCAAGAATTTCATCAATGCCTTTGGCGAGGAGTTGATGGTGCACAACGCCGATGCGGCTATCACCAAGGCTGCGGTGCTCACCGGGGCGCAAGTGCTCAACTACACCGCCGCGCCTGTGTATGCTGGCGACCACACACGAGGCCGCCACGAGTGGCTGGTGGAATTTGCCAAGATGCCAGCCTCGAAAGATGAGTTTATGAAAATTCTCGATGAATGTCTGCGCGACCAAAACAGCGACTACGATGCCAAGCGCAGTGGCGACATCTTCCTCGATGCGCCCACACTGGTGGTGGCAAGCGAGGGGCTGTTTGACCGATGGCTCGGCTCCACCGGCAAACTGGGCGGACAGCGCAAAATTCCGCGCCTGAGCAACGACCGCGACATTATCGAACAAATGCTAAAGATGCAATGATGAGTGAGAAGAAATTTAAGTGGGTGGCAGTGATTTCCACCCTGCCTGTGCTGATGTGGCCTGTGCTGCTCTTGCACCTCGACCAGATGGACACCGCCATTGAGCGATTTCTGATGCTGGGTATGCCAGTGTTTGCCCTGCTCTGTGGCTATTTGGCCAACTACGCCTACAAGGAGCGCCCCGAAGTGGCTTGGATTTTGATAGGTTTGGCGTGGCTTTCGTATGTATGTTTTGCTATTTTAGGACTATAACCGAAACGATGAAAAGATTTTTCCGTACAAATATGGGTGCGGCACTGCTGAATATGCTCATGGCATACGTGGTGTTTATGGTGTCGCGATTGGCATTCTTTTTTGAAAACTACGCCACTTTTGCCCCCGACATGAGTTGGGGCTTGGTGCTCAGTATGCTCAAGGGCTCGCTGGTGTTCGACACCTCTGCCCTGCTCTATATCAACAGCCTCTATCTGGTGCTGATGCTCCTGCCGTGGGGCAGAAAGGAAGTGTCTGGATTTCACCGCTTCCTCAAGTGGCTGTTTGTGGTGGTCAATTCGATAGGCGTGGCGCTCAACCTCGGCGATGCCGTGTATGTGGCATATACTGGCCGCCGCTCCACCGTCACCGTGTTCTCGGAGTTTGTCAACGAGAATAATATTGCCTCTATCTTCCTTACCGAGTTTGTGAACCACTGGTATCTGGTGCTGCTCTTTGTGGTGATAGTGGCACTGATGTGGCTCTGCTATCGCACGCCCGATAAGTGCGTGTGGGGCAAGCGTTGGCGCTATTATGTGGCGCAGACCGTCACGCTGCTGGTGCTTGCGCCATTGGCGATAATTGGTATTCGTGGCAGTGCCACCGCCGGCACACGCCCCATCACCATCAGCAACGCCAACGAATATGTGAATCGCCCCATCGAGGGCACGCTGGTGCTTAACACGCCTTTCTCCATTATCCGCAGCATCGGCAAGAAGGTGTTTGTCACTCCGGATTATATGTCGATGGAGGAGATGAAGCGCACTTATGAGCCGATTATCACCCCTGTGAACGATTCGCTCACCACTTCGCAAAAGAAGAATGTGGTGGTGATTATTGTGGAGAGTATGGGTAAGGAATATATCGGCAGCCTGAACCCTGATTTGGAGGGTGGAAAATACAAGGGATATATGCCATTCATGGACTCGCTGCTCACCAAGAGTCTCACTTTTGAATACACCTTCGCCAACGGCCGCATTTCTATGGACGCCATGCCGTCAGTGCTGTCGGGCATTCCTATGATGGTGGAGCCGTTTTTCCTCACCCCTGCATCGCTCAACGATGTGGGCGGACTGCCTAAGATGCTCAAGCCACGAGGATATTTCAGCGCATTTTTCCACGGCGGACACAACATTTCAATGGGATTCTGCGCCTTTGCCCACGCCATCGGCTATGAGAAATATTTCGGGTTGAATGAATATTGCGACTCACCAAAGTATGGCGGTATGGACGACTTCGACGGCAAATGGGCGATTTGGGACGAGCCATTCCTGCAATACACGCTCGACGAGATTGAGAAGTTTAAGCAGCCGTTCCTTGTGTCGATGTTCACCGCTTCGTCGCACCACCCCTACCACATTCCAGAGCAATATGTGGGAAAAATCACTTCGGAGCCGGGTAATCAGCCCATCTACAAGTGCGTGCGCTACACCGACATGGCACTCCGCAAGTTTTTTGAGCGTGCCAGCAAGCAACCGTGGTTCAAAAACACCATTTTCGTGCTTGTGGCAGACCACACCAACCAAAACGAACACGCTTTCTACAAGACCGAACAGGGCTTGTATAGCATTCCTATCATCTTCTACACGCCCGACGGCTCGATTAAGCCTGGCATGATGAAGAATGTGATAGCGCAGCAAACCGACATCACCCCCACGCTGATGCACATTCTCGGCTACGATAAGCCATACGTGGCATTCGGCTGCGATCTACTGAGCACCCCAGCCGAAAAGACTTGGGCGTTTAACTACAACAATGGCGTGTATCAATACTTCAAAGGCGATTTGATGCTCCAGTTCGACGGCACGAAGTCGATAGCCCTCTACCGCTTCAAAACCGACCCGCTGCTCAAGCAAAACCTCGTGGGCAAACTCCCCGAACAGGTAGCAATGGAACACCAACTCAAAGCCCTCATCCAGCAATACATGTACCGCATGAACACCAACAATTTGGTATTGAGAAGTAAATAAGTCAACAAGTCAACAAGTCAACGGGTCAACAAGTCAACGAGATTTTGAGGAAGCCCCACCCCTTCTATTCGTTGTCACGTTGCCTCGTCGTCTTGTACACTTGTTGACTTGTAGACTCGTTGACTTGTTGACTTTTTTTTGGGATTCTTTCCAAAAAATAGTGTAAATTTGTGGGCGTTGCCGTTTGGCAGGAAAAAACGAAACTATATGAAAAGGTTATTTATCGCTATCCTGATATCTGTGTGCTGCTTTTCAGCCGCTCACGCTCAGATTGTGGATGTGGAGCAGTCTGAAAAATTCAACACCGACAGTGTGCTCCGCGACTTCGACGATCGCCCCTTTTTCGGCATTTACAAAGACAATTACTTTGTGGGTGGTACCTCCATTGGCACCAAGCCCACAAGCCACAACAGTGATGTGAAATTTCAGGTCAGCATTTCGCAACGCCTCACCAGGAGTGTGCTTCCGTTCAACACCTACGCATTCCTGTTTTATTCGCAAAAGTGTATGTGGAATGTGTTTGAAAAGTCGCTGCCAATGCGCGATTTCAACTTCAACCCCGGTCTTGGTTTCACCAAACTACTCATCAGCAAAAATCGCCTTGTGGGTAAACTCACGCTGATGATTGAGCACGAGTCGAACGGACGCGACAAGATGTACGACCGCAGTTGGAATAAACTTTCCTTTGCCGGCAACATTTATCTTACGCCAAATGTGATGATTCACGGCAAATACTGGCTCACCTATATCGACAGTAAGCAGAACAAGGATATTTTGCGCTACAACGGTATTTACCAAACAGGAATTCAGGTGTTGAGCCCCAACCAGCGATGGGTGTTTTCTGCCACTTTCGTTAAGCGAAAGGGCTGGAATCTGAATGGCAACACCATCGTGGACATCGGTTGGCGCATACGCAAAAAAGACAATCAGTTCTTGATGCTGCACTACTATAACGGCTACGGTGAAAACCTGCTCGACTACAACAAGTTTCACTCACGCCTGCGCATCGGTCTGCTGATTAAACCTCGCTTCTTCAGCGATTTCTAACCATGTGCGAAAGTGACATAAAATTTGCGGTGGGCACCTACACGGTGCTCGGTGGTGAGGGCGTGCTGATTTACTCGCTCAACCCTCGCACGCTACAGGCCGAGTGCCTCGGAAGGCGGCGGGTGGAAAATCCGAGTTTCCTTTGCGCTTCGCCCTCTGGAGGGCATGTGTATGCCGTGAATGAAAGTGGGAGTCGGTCGGGCGTGCATCACCTTGCTGTGGACGAAAATGGTGCGCTCACGGCGTGCCAAACCGTGGCTTCGGGTGCCGACCCTTGCCACATTCTGTGGCTCAGCCCTCGCACCCTGTGCATCAGCAATTACAGCGGCGGTTCGGTGGAACTGTTCGACATTGCTGCCGATGGCTCGCTGTCGGCATCTGTCCAAACGCTCACTTTCCACGAGTGTGGCACATCGCCACGCCAGCAGAGCAGCCACATTCATTTCTGCGCCACCACGCCCGACGGTGAATATCTCGTTGCCGACGATTTGGGTGGCGACTGTATTCATATTCTGAAAATCGAACATCACTCCGATGGCACCGCACGGCTGCTGCGCCACGGTAAAACTGCCGTTCACGCTGAAGCCGGTCCACGCCACATTTGCTTTGGCGCCGATGGCAGATTTGCCTACCTCATTACCGAGTTGAGCGATGAGGTGATGGTGTTTGGCTACAATGGTGGTGCATTATCGCTCATTCAAACTCTTACGGCTGCCCCCACGCCAGCGCACGCCTCTGGGCACATCATGGTGCACCCCAATGGCAAGTGGCTTTACGCCAGCGTGCGTCGCACAGGCGATGGCATAGCCGTGTATCATATTGGTGATGATGGGCGGCTCACGCAAGTGGGCTATACCCATACGGCGCTTCACCCACGCCATTTCAATATCACGCCCGATGGCTCGTTGCTGCTCTGTGCTTGCCGCGACAGCGACACGATTGAGGTTTACCGCATCAATCCCGCCGACGGCACCCTACTCGACACGCTCCACCACATCAGTGTGGCGAAAGCGGTGTGCATTCAGTTTATCGACTAAAATCGAATCATTCTTAAAGAAATGGAAAATCGCGACAAAAGAATTTATAAAGTGACGCTTACTGGCGGCATCGTGAACATGCTGCTGCTGGTGTTTAAGTTTGTGGCAGGTGTGCTTGGCAACTCTGCCGCTATGATTGCTGATGCCGTTCACTCGCTGAGCGACTTCCTGACTGACATCGTGGTGATAGCCTTTGTGAAACTCAGCAGCAAGCCTGCCGACCAAGACCACGACTATGGACACGGAAAATACGAAACCGTGGCGTCGTCGATTATCGGTATGGCGCTGGTGGTGGTGGCTGTGCTGCTCGGTTGGGGCGGCGTGGAGAAGATTATCCAAGTTGCAAAAGGCGAACAGTTGGAGCAACCTGGCGTTATCGCGCTGGTGGCTGCCGTGCTGAGCGTGGCACTGAAAGAATGGGTGTTTCGTATCACTAAAAAAGTGGCATTAGACGTTAATTCACAGGCACTTGAAGCCAACGCATGGCATCATCGCTCCGATGCTATGTCGTCGGTCGGCACCTCTATCGGTATTGGTGGAGCCGTGCTGCTTGGCAAGAGTTGGGCGGTGCTCGACCCTATAGCCTCGGTGGTGGTGAGCATTATGATTTTGATAGCGGCATTCCGATTGCTGCGTCAAGCCTCTGGCGAACTGCTTGAGGAGAGCCTTCCAAAAGCCACAGAAGATAAAATTGAGAGCATTGTGTATCAGGATAAGTTGGTGACCGACATTCACCACCTGCACACGCGCCGCATCGGTAGCATCATAGCCATTGAGATGCACCTGCGCCTGCCTGGCGACATCACCCTCGAAGAGTCGCACCACCACGCCACACGCATCGAGCAAGCCCTGCGTACCGAATTTGGCGCTGGCACCCACATCATGCTCCACATTGAGCCGGTTAAAGTCAACGAGTCAACGAGTCAACGGGTCAACGAGTCAACAGGTCAACGGGTCAACGAGTCAACAGGTCAACGAGTAGGTGATTCGAGATTTCGAAAATTCGATGATTCGGAGAGAGAAGGTTTTAAAAAAATATAAGATATGGAAGACGGTTTTTATTATGTTGATGCTGCTGGCAAGCGACAAGGACCATTTGGCATCAATCAGTTGCGAGGATTGATTTCCCCCAACACATTGGTTTGGACAAAAGGCATGACTGGTTGGGTTTCTGCTGGGCAGATTCCTGCTTTGGCGCAGATTTTTCCTGTGCCAACTCCTGCGCCCTCTGCTGTTCCCCAAAAGAAAGGTGCTAACGTTGGATTGATTGTGGCACTGGTTTTGGCAGTGGTGGTGGCACTTGGCGCTGTGGGCTACATCGTGTATTCCAATCACAAAAAGCAACAAGAGCCTATGCCTATTCAAGAAACCTACACAGAGAGCACAGAAGAGCAACCTGTGCAAGAAGATAAGGGATATACCGGGCAGCATCACTTGCTTGGCAACATTAGCCAATACCCTATCGCAATGGATATTTATGTGGATGCTGATGGCAATATTTCGGGACAATACACCTACACCAAACATGGCTATAGTATGGACATTGACGGCACTTATTCCTCCGACGGACACATATTTATCCAAGAGCGCGAACCGCGACAAGGTTTGGTGACTGGCGTGTTTGAGGGCGATAGGGAAGGCGATGTGGTGCGCGGCACCTTCACCCGCACCAAAGACGGCAAACAAATGCAATTCATCCTAAACGAATAATCCCCTTCCCCGAAGGTGTGGACTTATAAAATCGGAGCACTCGGAGTAATCTGAGTGCTCCGAGTGCTCTAATATCTAATATCTAATATCTAATTTCTAATCTTTAATTTCTAATCTCTAATCTCTAATTTCTAACTTCTAATCTCTAACTTAATATGCTCCGCCGCCCATAAATTCGCGCAGGAGGCTGGTTCTTGGCACGTCGCGCGAACTGATTGGCTCGAAGCACTGCAAGAACATGAGCAGACGGTGAGCCTCGGAGTGCTCTGGCACATTTGCCGCCACCTGTTCCAAGATTGGGAGTGCGTATTGCTTCATCACTGCCAGTTCACACACGATGCTTGAGTTAAAGATGGCATCGGCGTTTTCCTGGTATGGGAAAATCCATTTTTCCTCGCCTTTGCGCACACGAGGCCAGCGGTTGATGGTTTCCTGTGCACTGTAGCCACGGCTCTTGAAGTCGCGCACGATACAGCGGAGCAAGCGGCTGTCGCTGGTGGAAATCCAGTTGTGGTCGTCGATATTGAGCGTTGCCAAAGCCGACACATAGATGCGGAACTTCTGGTCGTCAGGAATAAACTTCGTGAGTTCGGGATTGAGGCAGTGCAAACCTTCAAGCAGCAGCACATTATCTTCCTCAAGGCGTAGCGTGTTGCCACGGAACTCGCGTTTGCCGGTCTCGAAGTTATAGGTAGGCATTTTCACCTCTTTTCCTTCAAGGAGAGCCTTCATATCGTGGTTGAAGAGTTCGAGGTCCACGGTGTGGAGATTCTCGAAATCGTATTCTCCGTTTTCGTCGAGTGGAGTATCTGCACGGTTCACGAAATAATTGTCGAGTGAAATCATCTTCGGACGCAGGAATTTGGTCACAAGGTGGGTGGAAAGACGCTTGGCGGAAGTGGTCTTACCGCTCGACGACGGTCCTGCAATCAGCACGATGCGCGCACCGCCACGTTTGAATCGTTCGGCAATTTGCGAGGCAATGGCTCCGAGTTCCTGTGAGTGGATAGTTTCGGCAATGTTGATGATTTCTGCCACGCGTTTAGCCTTGATTGCCTTGTTGAGTTCGCTCACATCGCTCACCTTGATGATGTGGTTAATCACCTTGCGCTCCATAAACGCATTGTAGATTTTCTCGTGCTTACCTGCCTTGGCTGGCACCGATGGGTTGTCGGGGTCGGGCAGCAGCAGTAGCATACCGTCTTTATAAGGCACGAGGTCGAAAGTGTCGATTTGACCAGTGCTGGGGGCCAACGGACCTTGGAAACTGTCGATGATATTGTCGAGTTCGTAGAACACGGTGTAGAGTTGCTTCGAGTAGGAGAGGAAGCGCACCTTGTCGTTCATGCCCTGCTTGCGGAACATGTCGAGCACCTCCACGGTGGGGCGTTCGTGGCGAATGAACGGCATATCGGCAGCGATAATCTCCTTCACGCGTTGCTTCAGAGCCTTCACAGTGGCACCGTCCACGCGCGAATGGTTGTGCTTAAAGGTGCAGAAATAGCCCTTGCCGATAGCGTGAGGCACTACCAGGCGTTCTTCGGGGAACAAGTCCTTGGTGGCTTTATGGAGAATCATGACCAACGAGCGAGTGTAGGTGCGGCGACCCGGTATGGTGGTGCGGTCGATAAATTCCACATGCTTAGGGCCATACAGCGGATAGGCGAGATGCTTATCGCGGTTATTGACCATTACGCTGATAGGGCGAATTTTTATGCGATCTTTAATGCGCTCATACACATGTTGCAGAGTTTCGCCACCTTCTACATCAACATATTCACCGATATTGGTGCAGTAAATTCTCAGTTCGTTGTCCATGAATGAAATATGTATAAAAAAGTAGTTACAAGTTTGATTATTCCACAAAGATAATCATATTATTCCAAAAAATTGAAATAGTAAGTTAGAAATCAAAATTCGAGAATGGTGAATAAAAAAGAGAGAAGTTACTTACTTGTTACCACGGCTCTTTCATTTAAGATAAAAGTAGAGACATAGTATCCCTTACCCGGTTC
>ENA-UOJH01000479-UOJH01000479.1-human-gut-metagenome-genome-assembly--contig:-C148-NODE-479-length-37123-cov-6.375796_pt1 | contig 37123 bp, 42 predicted proteins | sample MGYA00242345_ERZ723892 | MGnify/ENA metagenome assembly ERZ723892 | reverse complement strand
TCTATAGAAGTTCTAAGTATAGCCCCGACATCACGCAATGCGGTTGGTGGAGACCGTTGCAGGATGCTACTATATTCTTTCTCTATAAATTGTTTATATAGATCATCTGCGCAATCCATCTTCTCATCTTTAACAGCTACACATAATGGATTTCTTTCATTTCTGGTTAACAATACATACTTCTTAAAAGTATCATCTCCGTTAATTATACCTGGATAAAAATATTCAGTATTGTTATAATCGAATTGGATTAATTTGAGTAATCCCATTTCAGTATCAATAATCATATTGAATGGGATGAGTACGTTTAATTGATACATATAATACACCTCTTTATAAAAAAATAAAGGGTAGATGAAATGAATCATCTACCCTTATGATTACTCTTCTCCGAGCTGATCGAGTGTAGCACTTCTCATGCTGTTTTCACTCTTATTCTGATTAGAGTTGAAGAACGACTGGTTATTACGTCCGCCTCCTCTATTTCCGTATTCGGCACTCTGTTCGATTCCAAGCTTATCCATGATAAGTCCGATCTTTGTATTCATTCTGTTTGTGTCGAATCTCTGAGCATACATATTTGCATATGCACCTGCTCCTCCGATTGATGTATAATATTCCTTAAGCAGACTCTTCAGTGTATCAATCTCAAGATACTGATACGTATGTGAATCATACTGTGTTGGATTCTGTGGATCGAAGTTTCTCACTGCCCAGTAATGATCAGTCTTGAATTCGTATACATACGTAGCTGTAACACTACCATCATTCTGATCTACTTTTCTAATGATCAAGCAAGGATGAGAAGCTCCAACTTCTTTACCATTACTGAAGCTGATCAATCCTTCGTTACCTGTTGTAACACCTGCGTTGTCAGTTGCATCCGGATCGCTCATAACCTGTTCAATTTCATTGTATAACATTCTTGCTTTGACATGTGTAAGCCAAACTGACACTGCATTATCATGATCCCACAGCTGCTTATCTCCCTGTTTAGCTCCCGGCTTCATTGGTGAAATTGTAATTTTAAGCATTCCATTGAAAAATGAATAAGAAAGTGCTGATGGATCTACTCCATCAGTATTGGAAGTTCCGTACGGGCTGTACAGAGTCGGTTCGTAGTATTTCTTTTTGTTGTTGTCATTATTATTGTAATCTCCTAATGGCATCTTCTTTTCCTCCTACATACTAATGAATTTTATTAATTTATTTATTATAATGTATATGGGGCTATTATTAAATAATTCTGGTCACCTCCCAATAATAGCCTATAATCATTACATTTTAATAATATACAATTATAAGAAAGGATGGAACTTTAATTATGAGAAGATCAGAATTAATTCATATAGTAAAAGATGGAGTAGATAAGGCAATTACTAAAATTAAAACTTCTGCAGCGCTTACATTCTACTCAACCACAATTGCATATGCTATCTTTTGTTATGACAATGACAAGAGTACAGATGCAAGTATCAAAAATAATAATAATATTTTTGGATATAAAGCGGGTAAAGGATTTATGGAGTATAATTCCATCGAGGAATGTATTCTTGATTATTATTCTAGAACAAACGATATTGACTTTACTAGAGCAAAATACGAGCAAATTGCAAAGGCAAATAATCTGTACAGATTTGACAAAGCATATATTGAATCCAAACCAGGTCATATTATCGATATTGACGATGAGAAGAAGAAACCGGACTTCGACGTGTACACAGTTAGAGATACCGATGAAACCCCTATTACGAAAACTGGTGATCTGGAAGAGGCCAGAACAGTAGCTTCTGAGAACAAAGGAGCAGTTATTACGAACTCTCGCGGTGTAACCGTAGATGCAGTGGTTAAGCCTACTAAGTCAGATAGTATTGTCTCTCTTATTCTTAAACCGGGAGCTCCGGTTATCTGCAATGGAATTAACCTATACTATCATCTTAAGGATAATAAACCTGGTCGTGTTATCGATGGAACTTACTATCTGTATGATGGTAAAGATCTCGGTGATAGATATGCTATCTGTACTAAATCAGAATTCGCACTTGGAGATCCAAGTATGATTATGGGGTATATTAAATTATCAGATATTCAAAAATAAAAGACATAGGGCTACCCGAAAGGGTAGTCCATTCTTTATTATTCTTTAATTGCATATAATTTTTTAAGGATATTCACGACCCACTTTTTTTGTCGTTCTCCGAGCTTGATATCTTTTTGGTTAAGATACCAATGATATGCATCTCCGCCAAATGTCATAGACATAGCAGCCCAATCACAGCACATTTCGATTACGAAGTTTAATCCCATTGCATCTTTGTTACCGGACTTAGCCCACCAGTTCCAATGGTGCATATTATGATTATAATGATGCTCCCATGCTTTTTGGAAATCTGCAGTGTTATCTTCTTTTTCCTGCTCATCTACTGGATTGAAGTTTTTACGATATGGTTCCCATTCATCAATCCCATACTTACTAGAATCATGAGATCTAACCTGATCATCCACTTCAGAGATAAGAAAAGACAGACCAGTATAGATACTATCAAGATAATCCATTACGTCTTTATTCGCTTTCATTTTCTCCCATGCAATTTTTACGTTTTGCTCATGTTCTTCCACATAATCTTTATAAGCTTTCTCTTGTTTTCTCTGAGCCATAGGAATATGCGGTTCTGCCATAATAGCTAAATATACTAAATCACTCATATTTATGAAATTCCTCCTTACTTTACGGCTAAAATTCCCAACCTAGCCTTGTTACTAGGTTGGGAAGATTTAGTTAGATTTGTGATCAAACTTGAGGAATACATACTTTTACCCTATTGTTATGATATCTTATAAAAAGATATTATGCTAATAGAGTGTCATTGTCTCCACATTCATTATTATTCAGTATCTGATTCCTCACTGTTTGATTGATCTGAATCTCCTGGACCATTTACCTTACGTCCTTCGATTACATCTTTTACTTTATCATAAACTATTGACGCAGCAAATGCCGATGCGATTCCTCTAACAATGATATTGATCGGGGTATCTACCGTTTTGAACGGGAACTCAAGTAAAATAGATAAAACAATACCAGCAATCATAAGGTATATCGGAATATCACTATTCTTTACCTTTGGCATCTTATTTTTAAGCATATACCCTATAGCAATCAGAATGATCACAAGAGCAATGTTTACACTGTTAGCAGTAACTTCTGTTACCTGCTCAATAATATTTGCACTATTCACAAAGATTTCCTCCTTTCAAGATAATTTATTTATTTGTTCTCAGCATACTCCTGAACCAGAACATGTAAGTAAAAGAATATTTTCTGTCCACATACTAAAATATTCTTTTTATAGAAGAAGGGAAAGGAGAAGAAAAGATGGCGAGAGTACAAAAATTAAAAAAGTATATATTTGTCATCTTGATTATGATTGTTGCTTCTATACTAATCTTATTTACATTTGATGAAGTAATAGAATCCATAAAAACTTCTAGATATCAGGCTATAGAACAATCTAAAGAGAGGGACTTTGAGAGTGTATGGGCATATATTCAAGTGTTACGTTCAAATAGTCTTATCCAAACATCTAATCTTGCTATGCAGATAGAAGATCAGATAAATGATAAATTTGACATAACGCAACTTGAACAAGCTTTGGACTCTGGTGATAAAGAAACTCAAGAAGAATTATACCAAATATTTAGAGATAATATTGAAGGGGTATACCTTGATGATGCTGTAAAAAACAATAGAAATTCTCTTATAGTATTAGAGGGGTATGATACCATTATTGAGGATAAATTGGTAGAACCAATCGCACGAGAATATAACGATGAGTTTTCTAAGGAAACTCATCATTTTAACGATTACTACCAAAAGAGTTTCAATAAACCTTTATTTAAAAGTGCCGTTAATAAATTACGATCGCACACTACGAATCAATTAATTGCACTTGAACCTTTTAATTACCTATCATGTAAAGAGACTAAAGGTCATAAAATGATAACTGAAATGACTTATGAACAATTGAAATCTGTATATGTAAAAGAAGGTATTACCGGACTAAGAAACTATCAGTTCTTAGTCCCAATTTATATTACCGATACTGGTGATATATTCGGAAATGATGATATTGTTGGAGGGATTCCTCAAGATACACATAAGTTTATTTTAATACAAACTTTTAATGTATATGATCAATTACTAACAATCAAACCTGATTATGGCGATAGACAATATATAAATAATATTAATAAACGATATGATACTATATTGAATATGCTATACTTATGTGGAATTATTATCTGCATCGTTATAGTTATTATGATACTGTATTTATTTTCTATTTATAATTCTGTATATATCGTGAATCAGGATTTGATTGGTGTATTAGCCGGAAAAGATCGTAGGAGATCCAGAGATACCTAGAATTATACTAATGTATAAGGAGGCAAAAGCAAATGGGTACTATATCTTTTACTCTGCTTCTCGACTACTTATACAATAAATTTGCAGTCACATTTATTTTGAGTATTATTGGAGTTTCCATTAGAGAGATAGTAGGTAATGTTAACGCAAGACAACGTATTGATATTTCAAAAGTATTAGCGTCGACTGTTTTTACTACTATTGCGATGTGTGCTCTCAGAGAATATGTAAATTTATCATTTAGCGTGTATGTACTATTGTGTGTGGTTACGAGTATGTGGAGCCCATGGATTGTTTCACTAGTGCTAAATAGCAAATTTATGGGTGCAGTGTTGACAAGATTTATAAAAAAAACTTTGCCAGAGCCGATATCAGATACAATTGAAGAGTTGATAAATGAGGAAGAATCTGAAGATGCATCAACGGAGAAAGCAGAATCTAAGACCAAAGATGAGAATAAAGGTGTAGGGGGATAACCCCTACACCTTTTTCCCTATTTAATTCTAATAGTTCTACCAGCTAAGATATTATTAGGATTTTTGATACCATTCAGCGAACAGATCCTAGATACAGTCGTTCCATATCTTGATGCAATTCTGCCTAATGTATCTCCTCTCTTGATTGTGTAATATACCTTACCCGTAGATGCAGGTTTTGATTTAGAATTGATAATGGCCTGAATAGCATCGTAGTTGTATCCGGCTGCAGTAAGCCGTTTCTTACGATCTACACCATTTCCCCATTTTCCTTCCAACACTTCCTGAGCGATCTGTGCATTGGATTTCTTTGATCCAGCATTGATCTTCTTCTGAACCTCATCATATCGAGATCCGAGAACTACTTTACGAACTTCTCCAGTTCCATATTTATCTGCTTTTACTTCAGCAACCAGTGTATCAACACTTGCACTGTAGATATGATCGATGAAATTCTGTACTTCCTGATATCTAGTTCCAAGAGCAGCTTTACGTGCATCTCCAGCGCCATACTTATTTGTCATTACGCCATATGCAAGGTCAAGAGTTGTTCCTGTCGGAGCTTTCTGGGCCGGTGTTGGTGTCGGAGTAGGTGCAGGTGTTGGATCTTTCTTAGTATCTTCAGTAACACTACCAGTTGCATATGCTTTCCAAGCATCTCTATCTCCATAGAACTTATCAAGGTCAAGATTGCCATTCCATCCGCTTAATCTTCCGGCCGAAGAATACTGACGAATAGCACATGTATATTTTCCTTCATTCCATGGAGTTTCCTGATAGCCTGTAGTCTTGTTAGATGCATACTGAGCAATCCAAAGACCATAATCACCGATTCCCTGAGCTTTGCCCATAGCAGACTGCTGAATGTAAACCATCGGTTTTACACCTGTCTTCTCATGCACATAATCGCACCATGTCTTGATCCAAGTCTTATCATTCTTTCCGCAACTAGCATTACTTCCTGCTTCCCAGTCAAGTACAAGAATAGCTTCTCCAACATAGTTTTCTACATTTTTCAAGAAGAAATCTGCTTCTACTTTAGGATCTTTTCCACTAGCATAATGGTAAACGCCTAAGCATTTTCCTGCTTTCTTGGCTGTCTGATAAAATCCGTCACAGTATTTATCAACGAAAGTTGTTCCCTGTGTAGCTTTAAGGATTACGAAATCACATGGAACTTTGTTAAGATCTAATCCATGCTGATGATTGCTGATATCAATTCCATTAAGTGCCATAATATTTCCTCCTTTAAGAAATTAATATTAATAGCCTCTGTAGCTATTAATATTATGTGAAGACACATCCAAATAAATTTGATAAGTGAGGTGCAAATATGAAATATGAGAATAATATGTTTATCAGCGAAGAAGCATTTTATGATAAGCAATTCAAAAATCCGGTATATATTGTATTAATGCGCAGTGGAACTCCTTTAGCTAATGTAATTAAAAAAGCTACTGGAGATGAATTTTCACATGCATGTATTGCATTTAATTCTAAATTAGATCCTCTATATTCTTTTAGATCTAAAGGAAATGGAGAGCATGGAACTGGTTTTGCTGTAAACAGTCCTAAAGATAAATTCTTTGATAAATACTCAGCAAAATACAGTGTCTATGTAATGTATGTAACTAATAAAGCATACAGATCCATGAAAGAAAGATTACAATACTTTATTGATAATAAAGATAAACTCAAATATGACATCAAGGGTCTGATTGACATCTGGTTCAATAATGATAGTGAGGATCACGAAAAATGGTTCTGCTCTAGATTTGTTATGGAGATTGTTTCTAAGGCCCAGGAATTATCTAAAGTTCCTTCATTGTGGAAACCTCAAGATATTACAAATCTCGACAATATCTCTCTTGTAAATAGAGGATTCAACTTCTATAATTATGACTATAAAATTACAGAACGCCATTGTAAGGATATTAAACACCATCAATACGATCCGTCAGATGTATTATATGAAGGGATCTCAGACTCAACAGCAAAAGATATGGGAAGTAAGAAAACTGTTTCATTATCCTCATATTCTAAAATGGGCATATCTGATTCATTTATTCAAGTATACAAAAAAGAATTTCCTAGATTATCTCATGTTAAGGTAAATAATCATACTAAGGGATATGTATGGCTTGATGGAAATGAATTGGTAGCTATGGTCAATGTAGAAGAGAAAGATGATGATTCTAAATGGATTCAAGGTTTAGAAGTATTTGGATCTTATAAAGGACAAGGATTAGCAAAACAAGTTCTTGATGTTGCTGTAAAGAATTTAGGTGCTACTAGATTAACAGTTCAGAAGAATAATGAGATTGCTATTCATACATATAAATCTTATGGATTCAAGATAGATAAAACTACTGATAGTGGATATTATATGGTACTCAAATCTGCAATGGATGAGAGTGCTACTGCAAGGGAATTAAATCCTACATTATCAGAAGATTGTAAGATAACTGCTGATATGGCTAGAGAGAAATTAAAACTTCTCAAAAAAGAAAATCAGATGAAATTCTGTAAAAGTAGAGCAGTAGAACCAACTAATGAAGGTTGGGTTTTTGGTGAGTATACTATTGGATCAGAATCATCTGCTAAAGAATTACAGAGATTTATCAGGTTCATCAATGAGATCATTAAAACAAGTAACTATAGGGGATGTATGGAGATGCCTGATCTTTCTGTAGGAAATATTGGAAAGTTATATATTAAAGAAGGCTCAGTATATGATACATTATCAGAATCATTGATCGGCTATGGTGGCACAGTATATAATACTATTCATGAAGCTGGAGATAACGTAAAGTATTTTAAAAATCCAGCACAGCAATTAAAAGCAAAAAAATCTAAAAAACAAAATGTGCAGTCAGATCTAGGAGATTATACTGACGTAGGATCTTATGATGCCAGTTCATCTTCAGCAGGCACATCTACTGGACAAAAAAGTAATAATGAAGCTGATGACGTGGATAGCATAGATTCTAAAGATTTAGAACAAGCTGCAGATAAAGCACGTAAAGCTATCTCAAAAGAAATAGTAGCGTGCAGAGATTATTGCGATGCTTTCGAAACAGTAATGAAACCATATCTCGGATCTAATTCATTTGCAGTAATTAGATGGAACATTACGAAAGTAGATAATGCAGATTATTTTGCTTCTTGCAGAGAAACTATCTACAAATATGCAAAGAAATCTTTTGAAGAGACTAATCCTGGTTATTATATGAAGATGGATGATAGCTGCTTCTTCATAACTAAATAACAATAAAGTAATAGATTAGCGGTAGATTGCAGGATCGGGCGGAAATTTCTGCCGCTTTTCTATTATACAACTTTGTACATCCTTGAATAAATGATTTTTCTCACGTTTTACTCCGAACAAAAAAGAAAAATAGCTACTTTTGCAGAGAACTAGGGTACGGATTTTATCCGTACCCTGCCTTCTTTTTATTCTTTACGTTTACGTCTAAGACTAGCGTTCAGCTGTCTATATTTAGCGTAAATATACTGGCTGACGTCGATAGGAATACGCCTATCATCTTCATCAATCCATACTTCATTCCATTTAGATCCATCGCCAATAAAGAATAGAACTTTTCCTTTACTTCGATGTCCCGCTGTTACTACCGGCACATTACCCCATCCGGTTCCGTACCAATTTCCTTTTTTAACTGTGAATCCATTAAACATAAATGAATTCTCACTGTTGTGCTGAATCATGTTAAACTCCATTGTGCATATCTCCTTTTTCTCTTATAGTAATATGTGTATCATAGTTATAATATACAATTATAATTTTATACTTTTACAATAGAATTATTATTCCCACAATATAGTAAACAGGTTAAATTAGAGGGGGCGAAAAAATTGTCAGAAGCTGAGAAGAGAACTCCTAAGGACAAGTCGATAACAACACAACAAATCATTGAGAGCGGTGGTTTTTATGATATTGATAATAATTGGAATAGTATAATTACTTTTGATGATCATCCTGGAATGTTATTCAGAGCTAGAGTTGAAGTGTTTATTTTTGACAAATTTGATGATGTCTTTATTACACCAATACATAATGGGTATAGGATACCAGGAGGATCTATCGAAAAGGATAGATCATACAAATATCAAGTAGAAACAGAAGCAAGAGAAGAAGCTAGAATTAATCTCGGAACTATAACATACACCGGATATTCATATTTCAAATACTTTAAGAATAAATATACGAATTGTCCAATACATTGGGACGGCACATATAATATGGTTTATACTGCAGATTTTAAATCATGGTATCATGGGCCTATAGAAAAATCAGTGAGAGATTATCATATGTGTAATTGTGGAAGATTTTTACCATTTGCACATGTAGTAAAAATGTTAAACTATCATCACTTAAGAGCTCTAAATTTAATATAAAAGAAGGTATAGGGATTTCTCCCTATACCCAAAATCTTTTTTTTTAATAATAAGTATTCATCAGTTGTCCAGATTGGGACATATTTTGCAAAGCATTATAATCTACAAAGAGACCATACATCTTTTTATTGTATACAGTCTTTTTCGATAATGCTTCTCGCAATTCAAGATACTTCTTGTAACAGTCTTCCCAGCGTTCTCGATCTTTCTCATCCATATCTTCTTCTCTAAGATAATCTTCAAGAATACTCATTCTTGAATTGATCTGTCTCATAAGAAGAATAGCATCATCCTGGGTTTCTACGTTGCGTAATCTCATATTGTATTCAAATAAATCTTCTTCGATGGATTTCATTCCATTTCTCTTCATCTGATATAATAATCCTTTACGTTTACCAGCTTCGTTTACCGATACTGAATAATAATTATAATCTCCAACAGTCACCCTTGTGATCTGTTTCAGTGCATTGAAACACATATTCCGTACTAACGAAGAAGCTTCAATACTCATAGAATCTCTGAGCATAAACTCGACGTATCTATTGTTATCGAAAGCTGTATAGTTACTGAAATACCAGTTCATCATAACTCCGCTGGTATCAACTTCATCCGGTTTCATGCCAGCAGTAGTTAATGCTTCTAATGCACTTGCATATACAGATTCTAAACCAGCATCTCTGATAGCCTGAGGAATCTCATCCATAGTAAGTACATCATATCTTGCAAATAACGATGTAATATTATGAATAGTGATTCTGCACATCATATCAAATAAGAGCGGATATGATAATACTGTATCTGGGCAGATACGAGTTCTGGTAAGGGCAATATAAGAGTCAATCATATTTCTTAATTTCTCTGTAGCCTTCTTATCACAAGCAGTAACGATCTCTGCATAAATAATAGACCACAGCTGCTCTGTAGATAAGAATGCAAATTCTCTCAAAAGCTTTCCGTCTAATTCAAGAGAATATTGATTGAACGAAAATGGAGTAAATTCACCATCAAGATCACAATACCCTTTAAGCAGTTTCTTAGATAATTCATCTGCCGGAATTCCACTCGGGGTAACGTATACTCCGAAAAACTGTTTATCAAAATTCGGTGTATATTTAACTTCAAAGCAATGAAGATTTTGCAAAGATTCGTTTAATGCATTTTTCAATCCTGCACAGCTACGTTCTACAGTATTCAATGGGTTCTGATCATTTGCTGCGGATCTAATATTGGCAATCCATTTATAAATATCAGTAAAATTCTTTGTCTGATTAAGCATTACTAGTTCTCCTTTCTAAATTTCCATTACTCTGATGTTTCAGATTAACGTTTATGATAATCACGTAAATGAAGCGTAGGAGGATTATCTATGGTATAAGTTCCATTATCGTTTCTGGTGAACTTAAGAATCCTACAGTCATGAGGGGTTGATTCGGTCTCCATTATAATAGCAACTTCATCTTCTTTAGAAAAATCTGCATGGATATATTTGAATAGATCCCATTCATATCCATCCAGCTCATATAAAAATACATAATCAGTTGCCATATTAGTATACAGCATTCCTGTTTTACCATCTATCATAACTGGTTCTGGTACACCGATCACAAAATCAGCATCTTTACGAACACCAACTAATTTATGAAATTCTTCCTCAGAACACTCGTATATATCATCCTCGCGTATCTTGAGATAAATCTTTCTCTCATTTGGATCATATCGTACAAACTGCACGATAGTCTGATCTTGGAATGGATTAGGGAGCGGTATTAATATCGATTGACCCTTCTTATATTCATTATATTGTGGGCGTTTATTGTCACTATTACCAGTCTCTATCATATACATACCAGCCTGATACTTGACCGCAATATTTCCAAATTTTACACTATTATACATGGAAATTACTCCTTTACATGTTTTATTTGCATGTCTAGGGTAAAGTAAATAACAAAGAGAGTCTGGGAATTACCCCAGACTCTCAACCCGCAAGAAAGGTCACAATAAAAAATAAGGACACTGTCCCAGCAATGTAAGGCTAACAAAAGATGCATTGTGACAATAGAACCCTATCAGGATCCTATTATAAATATGTTGCACAAATAAAATCCCCTTCCCATAATCGGGAAGGGGATTCCTGCATTTTTATTGTACCTGTTTAACCTGAATGAAGTCGTAATGATCTGTAAGTCCTGTCGGATGTAAGATATTGATACGACCCTGAACTGGCTGATACTCTACGAATTTCCAGCGCTCGAAAGCGTGTACGTTCGGCAGAGCCGGGTTATCTGCATTTCTAATTTCGTTACTGATGTACATCTGATAATCATAGATTCTGTAGATGATACGATCTGTTCCCTTCGGACACAGAATTACGATGAACTCTGTAGATCCACGAAGTTTATCAGAACCAATGAAGTTGTATACTCTTGAGTCAGATGTAACAACTGTCTTTGTGAAGTCAAGCTGCACCGGTCCGATGTTTGAAGGTGTCTGGTATGAATACTCTACTGGAGTAATACGACGGATAAGGTCCGGATCACCGAATACACTAACTGTCATGTTTGGATCGTTAAGTACCTGATACAGATGTGTCATCTGCTGATCGAAGTAATCGAAGAAAGTATTTCTTCTCCACTCAACGTGATCTCCATGATATCCCTCACGAGGTGCATAATCGAACTGAGAGTAACTCTTAGAACGAGCATCCATTGTCTTGTAAGAGTAATCAAGTTCTCTTTTGATCTTGTCATCTTTGTAGTTGGCAAGAACAGTCTTAACCATGCTCATCAGTTTTGTAACCTGATTTACATTGTACAGAGCTGCGATATCCTTTGTTTCTTCCGGACTGATTGTGAAGTCGATCGGAATGGCATTTGGAATTTCAACAATATCTGTTTTCTCACGCCATCTTACAGAGCATGTTGTAAGACGAGCATTTGATGTATCAAGACGTGATGTTACACGAAGTCCCTTTATATTTCCTTTAAGCAGCTGGATGTTTAATCTGTCATCCTGCATTGTTCCTGATACATAGTCAGAAACTGTCTTCATAACGACCTGACCTTTTTCCTGAGCCTTGTACTCATATTTGATCTGAGCCATTAATGATCTTTCAATATCACCATATGCTGGTGCGAATGGGAATTTGCAGCGTACCCATACCGAATGTACTCCTGGTGCATCTGCAATTCTTCCGTCCGGTTCAATGTATCCTGTTGTTTCATCAGGAAGGATATCACCTTTTTCAAAATACTGATCTTCGATCTTGAAAGCTGATACTCTTGTCTCTACAGACAGGTGATCTGCTCCACCAAGTCCACCCAGGTATGTATGAACGATTTCATTGTCATCTGTGAATGGAAGCTCCGGAAGTTCGAATTCTGTTTCTCTTGCTGTTGCCTCGATAGCATCTGTCATCAGGTTCTGATCACGGAACATATCGATTTCGTTTCCTTCTGTATCTACCAGGATACGATATTCCATTGAGATTGTGAATTTCGGCTTTGTTGCAACAAATTTCGGGATTGATCCTTTATCGAATACCATGTTCATAAGGATGAACTTGTGCATCGGGATTGAAATACCGATCATTGGATTCATGTAAGCGCCGGCAACGTGCTCCAGAAGTCCCTGGCGGTCGTTGTCATACTGCTGCTCCATTGTCAGTACGTGATCTTCAATTTCATCTGGAGTCATTCCCTCCGGGTCATAAGAATTTTCTACGAAGAATCTCTTCAGAGCTTCGTTAGATGCTCCAAGCATCAGTGCTCTACCAGATTCACCATAAATATCTACTCCTGCTTCTGTCATCAGTCCCTGTGTCAGGTCAACATATGACTCAGCAAAGTTATGCATTTCATTGTGTTTATAGCTATCAGACATATTACGTCTTGGTGCGTCGCCAATAATCATAGCTTTGTTTCTCCTTTCTATCTCCAATTATTTAATTTTTGAATTAAATTACTATATTGTTATAAATCGCCAGTTTACAGGACTTATTTATCGTCATCTTTGATACTATTTTTGATCTCTTTAAATACGTTAGAAACCGTATCAAGAATGGCTAAATATTTTTGTAGTTCGGTCATATTTTCAATATAGGTTTTGCTGTCAAATATTGATGATAAATAATCTCGGATGTATTTCTGGAGATCTACTATACTGTTAACGACATACTCGTATACTTTGGCATGTTGCGGGTCTTTTTCAGAACTAGCTACCATATTGATAACAGTTTGGCATCTGTCATATACATCATCATATAAATTCTTCAGTTCTTTAATCTTAGATTTCTGCTGTTCTGGACTAAGCTGATTAAAGATAGAATCTTCTAATGATTTCAATTTTGAAGATGGATCATTGTCATCTACATCTGATCCGGAATCGGTTCCGCCGCTTGTACTATCATCGTCCCCGCCTTGGTCAGTATCTCCATCGTCACCATCCATCGAAAACTCGTCTCCACCATCGTCGGTGTCATTATTCTCGTCGGAAGAATCGCCACCACCAGAGTCAGTAGCATCCCCGCCGTCATCATTCCCTGAATCACTCCCTGGGTCAGAGGATCCTTCATCATCGTCTCCACCATCCATCGAAAACTCGTCTTCATCATCAGAACCTCCATTATCATCTCCACCCTGATCGGTAGCATCTCCTCCGTCATCGGATTGTGCAGCTACATCGGCATCAGGATCATCGGTATTTGATTCATCATCCCCATCGCCATCCATAGAAAATTCATCTGCATCATCATCTCCATCATCTTGAGTGGCTTCATTATCATCTCCACCTTGATCTTGGGTATCGTCATCTGTATTAGTATCCTGATCCTGATTATTCTGATCTTCATCGTCATCAGGACCATTATCTTCAAGAATAAACTGCTGTAAGTAAGCATCAAATAAACTCATTAGTCGCGTCCTCCTTGTCCTGGAATAGTTGCACTAGGAATATCTCTGCCTGATACTTTAAGACCATATCTAATTCTCTGATATTCTCTAGTAAGTTTTTTCTGATAATTTAATAAGAATCTATATTGATTCATATCTCCATCATTCTGGGCGATTTCTATTTGCTTCTCTACTACTTTTAATTCTGTATCAATTTCGTCCATAAGCAATTTCTTCTCTCTAGCATTTAGAGCACCAGAAACTCCAAGAGCACCCAAAGCTGCAACAGCTGCAGTAGCAGGACCAAAAACAATTCCAACTCCAGATAATGCAATTGCTGATTTGCATAACTTAGAGAATGATGGAATGATATTACCTTTAATAATAGCTTCTCTTCTATCAGAAGTCATAGCTTTTTCAATACCTTTCATCATTCCACTAGCTTGTGCATCAGCAGATTGCCACATAGATTTCTCTTTCATACTAAGATCTTTAAGTTTAGCTTTTCCATTCTGTAAAGCCAATTTCAAAGTATTAAGATTAACCTTTTCATTCACGATCTCAGCTGCTTCAATGAGAGCATCATTAGCAATCTCCATGGCTACTATATCCTTAGGAGATGATATTTTTACCTTGGACGTGCTAAGATTCTCTCTTGCCTCTAAAAGTGGTCTAATTACATCGATCTGTGATGATTCTGATATAGTTTTATTGATAGCTTTCTTGCATGTATCTTGGCAAACAGATGCAGCATTACAAATATCACTAAGATCGAAAACCACACCTGTAGCATTAGCAGCTTCAAACATAAGTTGCATATTAAATTTAATTTTGCTTTGATCGGCAACTCTTTCGCAAATACTTAAGAAATTTGCCACGTCAACAATTCCCTGTGCTGATTCGAACTCGAAATCGTCATCGCCAAAGTCGACATCGTCATCATCGTCAGAAGAATCATCTTTTTCTTCATTGTCATTTGCAAGTGTTTCAAGATAATCCTGAACTTTCTTTTCACAAGCCTCAAGATCATCATAATACTTTTTCAGTTCATCTTTACTCTTGCCAGAAGCTTTATCCATTTTCTTTTGAACTTTCTCTTTTTCATTAACAATGCAGGTCTTTAATCTCTTAGCATCTTTCTCGTTAATACCTTTGGAAATAAGCCAACTTACTAATCCTAAGATAGCAGCAATAATAGGTCCAATAGGTGTAGCTCCTGCAACGCAAATAAGAATACATCCTCTAGTTAATCCCATAATATTTGGCATTCCATCAATAATACTTTCTGGTGATTTTGTATGAAGCTTACGGATAAATGATGCCACTTTATTAGGGGACTTATCCTGTTCGGCTTTAAACTTTTCAATCACTTTAGGAATATTATCTGTAGATGCGTATTTGAAATCATCACTCTCTGAGAATAAATTCTCATAAAATGAAGTGTAGTTAAAAGGATCTGGTTTCTCATTGATAGGTTTTGAACTAGAAATAATACTTTCTGGAGAATCAATACCGTCAAAGATATCATCACCCAACGTCTGTTTAGCTTTAATATTAACAAAATCTCTACTGGTTCCAGCTTTACAGTTTGGAAGGTTTTTAAGAGTAAATATCATAATGCCTTTATCTTTAGTAGTGATATCCTCATCTGCTTCAAAATAAGCATCCATTTCATCAATATAATCAGCAGCATCTGCTTCTACTTTGATTGAATTGAATGCTTTCTCAAATGATTCTTTAATGAACTGATCGTCCATACACTCAAACAAGGAATTTGCCTGATCTGTATAATGTGTGCCAGAAGCTTCTAAGAAACTCTCTACCAAATCAGTAGGGTCTGATAAAGTAAGTACAGAATTTTCTCTCAGCACATCTTGATATGCTTGGTACACATTATCACTAATTTCTTCATCTCTAAAAAGAAAATACTCAGTAATAGCATTTGCAAGATAATCATCGCTTGGAACTTCTACGTGATTTTTGCTTAAGATATATACTATATTCTCTAAAGCGACATTATACTTATAATGAGCAGGTACATTATAAGTATCAATCAATTCGCATAATTCAGATATAATTTTATCTGTATTATACTTATTCTCCCTTACAATTTCATCAGTATTGAATCTTTTGTTTAGCATATTTTGATTATTGATTATACGCTGGCAAACAGCAGCTTCCGATACTGCTTCTTCAACAATATCTCTACTTTCTTCCGGGATATCATATTTTTCCAAAGAAATATTCACATTAGGATCTAATCCTAATGCAATTTCATGGGCAATGAATTTTGCAACTTTCCGTGAGGTAGACTTATTGGTTACACTTTCTAATACATGTAATGCAAAATCGAAACTATTAGAATCAATCTTACCATCAGTCAATGGTAATAATAATGTGATAGCTGATTCGTCAGTAACCTTTGTACGAGAATTATATTTGGGTACTTCCATAGATAATCGCCGAACTCTATTTTGTACATTTCTAGCAATCATGGATCCGTGACTTCTCATATTATAACACCCTCCTTTAATCTAAATTTATTATAGTGTTGAGGGTATCAATCAGACCTCTCATGTATATATGGGTAGCCACAACATTCGTATAATAGTGTAAATATAATAAAGGAGGAAATATATAGATGAGCGAATTGTCGAATGATCTTGGCTATGTAGTAATCGAAACAGCTACTACAGAAAATCAGATGCCAGCAAAAATTATAGAGAAACGCGGAGATGGAAGAGTATTAGCTGAGGGTGTATTACAAGAAGCTAATATGAAAAATCGTAATGGCCGTTTTTACGATTCTCGTGATTTATTCCCTGAATTAGTAGCTCCTCGTCAGATTGAATTGCTTCAGACTGGTAATATGAGAGGTGAGAATGGTCATCCTATGTCTAAAGATCTCGTTAGACAGCAAACTATTGACCCTAATAACTGTGTAGTTATCTATACAAAATTCTGGACCGATGGGGATCTTGTAATGGGTAACTTTTTCGGTACTTTTAATGATAAGGGAGAAGAATTTAACGCCGAGCTTGAAGCTGGAATGAGTCCGTCCTTCTCATTAAGAGCATTAGGATCTATTAGAAATACTGGTAGAGGAGCAGAAGTAAAGGGTATCAAACTCATCACATACGATAGAGTTATTTACCCATCCCACAATAAAGCATATACTAAAGGTATTGTTTCAGAATCATGTATCCCTGAAGGAAACTCTATGATGCTGAAAGAAAACGATAAAGGTATGCTGATTCCTATTAACAATGAATCAGTAATTAATTATATTAAAGAAGAGTCTTTGAATCTTAAACAGATCAGAGAATCATTTGATCTTCTTTACGATGATATTAGTCTCGTAAATGGAAAATCTCAGGTTAGATTGACAGATAGAGCAGGATCTTCTTTCGTAATCAATCTGGAGAGCTATATCCATAATGAGATTATTAATGCTTGCTTAGAATCACAACAATAGGAGATGATAATATGGCATTCGCAAATAATATGACTCGACTTTTGAATAAGTTAGAGAACAGACTTGGTACGGATATGCTTAATCTCCCTGATAACTTAAAAAAAGAAATGTGGCCAGAAAAAGTAATCATCCCAGATACTCTTAGAACTTGGTCAAGATACTTCCCTAGAGAAATTAGATATAAGATTACCATTAATACACCAAAAAAAGATGGATGGTATCTCTTAGATCCAGAAGTCTTTGGGGATTGTAATATCTTGGGAGTTAAGAATATCGATTGGGGTTCATGGAATAATGATATCTTCGGGGGGCCATATGGAATGTATGACTTCATGTCAGCTGGTTATGATATTGGAGATATGTTTTCATGTGTAAACCAAGCTAATATTAACTCATTATTTAACAATGGAATATATCCTCAGTTTGAACCACCGAATAAATTCAGACTTGAAACTACATACGGAGCTGAAGTTGCAATGAATCAATTCGATGTATTTGTACTGGTAGAACATAGTCCTAACTTAACCACTATCAGCCCTACACAGATGGATACGTTTGAATCCTTAGCACAAGCTGACGTAGCTGGATTCTTATATAATAAATTAAAAATGTTTCAGGATCTTCAAACAGTATTTGCTACTGTAAATATTCACTTAGATGATATTCAAGCAGAGTATCAAAAGAGAGATGAAATTATGAATTATATTAAAGAAAGTTATGTATCAGCAGCTAATAAGAATCAGCCACTCATGTTCTGTATATAAAAAAAGAAAGCAGTGTAGTATTATACTACACTGCTAACTTCCAATTAGTCAAAAGATTCTACAGATATGTAGATAATATCTTCTGACTAATTGTCATGTTGTCCTTATCAAGGTGGCCTTGGTAAGTACCGTCGCCGTTATCTTTATCGATAATAAACGGCAGATTAAAGGCCATCTCGAAAGGCTCAACTTTGCGAAGAGTAAATTCTTCGTTTAATTGGTTAAACATAGTGATCACCTCCTTAAGTGTGGGGTATGGGTATAGAGAGGTGCAACTCTCTATACCCATTCACTAGTATAATATATAATTGAAAAATTAAACTTTAACAAAAAAAGAAAGCAGTGTGGTATTATACTACACTGCTAACTTTCCATTAATAGATCTTGAGCTATACAGCTACTGGATTTATTAATGTATTGATGTCATTAACTCTAATATCAGATAATGCCATCATTTTCTGAATGGGACTCATCTCGCTAAGCCGTAACCTACCTTGATGAGTTCCATCAGCGTTATCCTTAATTTTATTATAAGGATAACTTTTTCCGAATATACTTACACTTGAGGGGTCAAATGTAAGTTCACTATTCAGGTGATTCATAGTGTTCATCTCCTTTCATTAGGGGATATGAGGATAGAGAGTTGCGCCTCTCTATCCTCATTCACTATTATAATATACAATTGAAAATATTGATTTTAACAAAAAAAAGAAAGCAGTGTGGTAAAATACCACACTGCTAACTTCTTAGTAAGAGTATCTATGCTAATAAAGAGTAGCAAGGATTCTCTTAGCGGTACTCTTTATTAGCAAGGTCAAAGTGTCCTTGATATGTACCATCTTCATTCACGCTGTCGATAACGACAGGTAACTTAGTGGCCATTGATAATGGGTCCGCTTTTTGGAATGTATGTTCAGCATACACGTCCCGTTTGTGGAACATAGGATCATCTCCTTTCGTTAGGGGATATGAGGATAGAGAGGTGCTTCTCTCTATCCTCATTCACTATTATAATATGCAATTGAAAATTTAAACTTTAACAAAAAAGAAAGAGGTGTAGGGAGCAATCCCTACACCTAGTTTTTATAATATTTTTACATCAGAAGCAGATACTTCTTCCTCAGGATCTACTTCTCTGATATCATCAATATTAAATACCATATCAAATGCTGCGAATACGCAGAAATTAACTTTACTACTCATAAAGATATGACAATCTGTATGATCAATAGTGTCCAATATATTCATAAACCCAGGCTCCCCATTACCATCAAGCATCCACTGTGGATCGAATATTACGTATACACGATCATATAATTGCTTATCAATGAATCCATAAAAATTCTGAGGGTATGTAGAGTCTTCTACTTTAGAATCGTCTCCATTTAAGGATTTAATGTACCTGAAATCTTCAAGATCAACTAGTAATCTTCCGCTACTAGTAATTTCTGATTTCATCTGTTTTGTAACTATATTCTTATCCAAAAATACAGTTGATATAGTTTTTATCTTTCTTTTCTTTGTCTTTTTTCTCTTTAGATTATTAAGTATTCCCATTGTTGTTATCATCTCCATATTCAGTTGTATCATATAATAAAATCATCCTCACTTTTGCAATTCGGATCTTTGCAATATATAAGTCTTGGTTGGATTATACTTTGAATTACACCTTTATCCACAAGCCATACCATAGTTATTTTTATATGATCATCTATATGTTTAGCCATCTCATTAGGCATAGACACATAAATACCGTTATAAGTATATCCTGTATAAATTCCTATTACAGAATTACCTCCACGAACAAACTCTGCTGGAGAGTATTTGATAAATTGTTTATCTTTTCCAGAAAGTAGAATTTCAAGATTTTTCTTCTGGACAAGTACTTCTTCCTTTCCTTTCACCAGTCGAGAATAATATCTGTTCATAAAACTTTCTGTTACAAGATAATGATAATTGTACTTAGGTCTACCTAAGTACATTGTTTCTACTAGTTTAACATAATATGGTATTAATATTTCCATAACCATCCTCCTGTTATGCTGCATCAAATCGCAACTTAGCAATTTTACTTAAATCTAACAATATACTTTCATAGACATTAATGACTTGCTTAGAATATTCTCTTTCAAAATGTCTACTAAGCATACATAGTGTTGATATTTTGTCTAATATAATTATCCCACTTCTGGCTTGATTATTGTCAAAGTTATCGAACTCATTCAAGATATCTATTATACAATGTTCAATAAACTTGCTATTCTGTTTATCTTTTATTTTCGTTATTATTGGCATAACAGTATCTCGCAAATTGGCTTCGTGTTCTGTGAATACTTTGCTGATATCAGCTACAATTTTATCCACCCCATCGACTGAGATTATCTCATGAATTCTATTAAAAGCTGTTGCTAATTCTAATAAACTCAAAATTGGAAAGTGATATTTATAATAATTATACGTAAGATCCATAATTGTTTTATAACAGGTTACTTTGTTCATCTCTCTGACTAAAGTATAGTATTCTGCTATATTCATATTATATTTCCTTCCTTACAAGATGAACGTTTTATTTTTATCTGCATCATGCCAATACAAAGATATCTCAACTTTAATAATACTATTAGGGTCAACCGTATTATAGTAATTCAAAATTGCAATTTGCATTTGATCTTTCTTAATAGCTTCTGCAATTTTTTCTGTCGTCTCAATAGTCACTCCAAGTTTTCCTACAAAAGTGATAGTACCTATACTCTGACTATCAATGCAGCCTAAACCATTCTCATATTTACAGTTCGGATCCATATAATTCATCAACTGTAAATTATGCGCACTGACCTTAACTTCTTCACCTATATTTTTAGTTAAATATTTGTCTATAAATTTTTCATCAAAAATCACAGTTGATTCTTCTTGTACTTGATTTTTTAAACGCGTTCCAATTTTTATCTTATATGGTACAAATACTTCCATTATCTTAATCCTCCAAATTATCTAATTTATCAAAGAATGATTTGTTTTGCTTCGGAATAGTTCTATTCTCTTTAGCTCCTTCCATCATACTTACTTTATTATTTGCACTACCAGGAGTCATCATATCCATCTCAACCAAGTTGAACCCATATGATGGGCGTCCTAGATAGTTTACTAATACACTTGCTGCTTGATACATATTAAACGAATCTATAGTGTATACAAATCCATACATTCTGTCTATAGTTACATCTACATATGCACTTTCATCTCCCAGTGTCATTCTAACTCCAGGAGTTTCATCGTTATCATTTTCCCATTTAATTACTATAGGATCAAATTTTATATATCGTTGCATTGCTAACCCCTCAAGAACTATTGAGGGTGTAGCTTTAGTAATTATATGCTTTTTCTTAACGGCAAATACGCCATCAGGTCCAAACCATTTTAATACTTCTTTTAATTTCTGTCTGAGAAGAATCATGTCCTGTGCTCTTATCATAACAGACCATTTTGTATCAGTCTTATCTATGGTAAGAAAATATTGGAATGTCCTTCTCATAGTTACTAACTTTCCATTTTCACTGAATTTGCTATAATAACTATATTCTTTATGATAATGGTATCTTCGGTCAGGATCTATTTTATCGGATAAAGATACATTTATCCTTAACATAGCTCTCGACCCTAAATAGAAGACATCATCACTTAATTTATCGTAGTCTACGTATTGAATAGGTCGTTTCATCTGACCCTCCTTTAGATAATAGTGTTACTGTGAAGTTCAGGTAGAGTTTAAACTCTACCTGTCGCCATGTTGATAAATCCATTATCTAAAGCAATTATCACATTCACTCGCTGATTTGCAATCAGTACAGGCTCAGATGCCATAATACGAATATTTGCTGGGTTTTCATAACCAGTTATACTGAAACTATTAACTCCATATAACTCATTAGCTAAAGCCCCAGCTTTATCCAGCACACTAATAGCCTGCCAGAGGCCTGGATTGTCTTCTATTGCTGGATAGAGATCATTTCTACATAAAATCTCTACACTACCATTCGGATTTATATTTGTCCAGATATGATCTGGGACTATTGTATTTTTCTCGGTAAATACATAACTTGGTTCTGTACCTACTCTTGTAAATGCGTTCATAATTCACCCTCCTAATCTTCTACAAAAATGAATTCAGGCTGTTCATCAACTGATAATTGTAATAATTCATCTCTGTCTTCAATTTCGATGGATTTTAATTGAAACACTTCTGGATCGTTCAAATCAGCATCACCAATATCGTTCTTAAATGAAAATACGCGTGCAATGGTAATCTTAGCATCTTGCAATTCTGAAGCCCGTCCATTAGCATATTCATCATCAAATAGCACCCCTTTCATCATACTATACATGATACCATCCTCAGTATAAGCTGATTCTTCATCAGCATCCACATTAATAGTATCTCCATTTGATAGTGTGAAATCCATACTATCGATCCCTATGTACTTAAGTGTTGTTTTTCCTGTTACTCGAATAATCATAATTATTCTCCTCCTTAAATATGTTTTATTTTTCATTATAATAATATATAACCATAAAAAAAGTTTCCTAGGGAGTTAACTCCCTAGGAAAATCAAGTTAAAGAAGATGTGTCGCTAGGATTTATGTCCTATCGTAAAAGGTCTGATTAACACAGTGTCCTTTGTGATGAAAGGTCTCACATTTGGATTTTTTATGCTTTCAGAAACTTTTACTACTCTGTTATACGTGTTAAATAATTCTTGGTCATTTAATTCAACTACAGCACAATCTAATGCATATTTTTTAAAGATAAATCTCTTCTCTAAAAAGTATTTATTACAATGCCTGAATCCTTTATCTACCAATTCAATATAGTAGGTATTATTCGCTCTTGTTCTTCCTAGAGTTTGTCTAGCCAATACTTCCGATTTAAAAGGTTCTGCTAGTACTAAAGTGCATTTAAGTCCTTTTATATCCATAGCAGCTCCAGCTGACTTAGTTGTAGATAAAATAATTCTTCTGGTAAGAGCAAACTGTTTATCTTCGGATGATACCATAGATGTAAATATACCAATGTCGTTCTTAAACATTGGGAAATATTCTACGATCCATTGATAAAAGTTTGATATGGCTTCGTTTGTTCCTATATAGATAAGAAGTTTATCGTCATACGATTTACATATCTTAGAGAATATGAAATCTAATACAGTCGCTGCAGCCATCTGAAAGTTATGGTTAGATATAATATAATTGGTATATTTATTTCTATCTAATCCATATTTATTCTTACAGAAAGCTATAGTCTTCGGTGATGGTCTACTATTATATCTCATAGCTACATAATGTGTATGGGGATCAGAATCTTCATGGAATAAATCTATTGCCAATACATTTTTAAATGCAGTTTGATAAATTCGATTCTCTTCATCATTTGATCTCGCCGGTGTAGCTGTAAGATAGAATGTTTTATAAACAGAGCTATGATAATCAATCATACACATATTATCGAAGTTAGTATGAGCTTCATCGTAGAACTTTAATCCTACTCTCATAAACTCAAATAACTCATCTACCTTATCCCAACCATGTGTATCTCCATAACTTTTTAAAGTTCCATGAGTTACAAGAAATACTTTAATTGCTTTTCTATCTTCTTCACTCTTTTGAAGATATCTGTATATAGATCCTGATCCGTCTAGATCAAAGATCTCTTTAGCTTCTATATTGGTATATTCTAATATACATTTTTTCCATTGCTGTAATACAGATTTGGAATAAGTTATTATAACTGACTTTATTCCATATACTGATATAGTACCTATAGATACATATGTCTTTCCTTTACCAGTATTGAGATTTATTGATAATTGAGATTTTCCTTGTGTATCTTTATATTCTCCCCTACCAGTAGCAAATCTTAATGCTTTCACCTGATCATCATCTCTTGGGAGATATTTAATCTTGATATCATTGTAGGTATCATATTTATTAAATTTATTTACTTCAATCTCTGCAGATAATCCTGTAAGTTGTTCTATATACCATATATCTAATCCTCTTGGAATATATAAGGTATTTGTTTCAGAATCATATTTTAAACCTACGTATCTATATGAATGAGTAATAGGTTCATATATTGCGAAAAATTTTTCCAACTTCGGACAATCGCCGAAGTTGTATCCAGTAATTTCTATTGATGAATTTCTTACTATTAATCTATCCATTATATTACCTCACACTTCTTTCATTATTGGTTTGTTTGGGCTAATTTGAGAATTTACAAGTATGAAAATATCTTAATAAAGTAAAGGGGTAATGTACTACATCCCCCAGAATGGAGTGTGTTAAATGATTAATGACAAACAAAATGTATTACTAGTAAAAGATTATGATTCTATAATAAATACCTACAATAAAATTCTAGATGAAATAGAATCATGTTTAAAGACAGGCGACGACTGTAGTAATAATTTTAAATTATTTCTTACAGGTAAAATGCTTAAAAATATAGATGATATTATAAAGCAAGAATTACCATCTGAATTGAAAGAAAAGTTTGCAGCTAATATTAGATACAATATTATCAATCAAAATATGGGATTTAAAAGAATTAAAGAATTTACAGAAAGTATTATAGATCAAATAAAAGTTCACGAATCTAAAGTAAAAAAATGGTCAGAACAATCTAAAAGTTATTATGATAGTAATATCAGTTGTGTAGTACTTTCTTTGGATACTATTTTTTATACAGATTATCGTTTGCTTGAAGCTAAGAATATCGATATTCTTACATATTTTTCAAATACGATCGGAAAAATATCAGATCTTAAAACTTTAAGTTGTTATCAGGATGCATATGACTTTATTGTAAAATATCAGGGATGGATAGTGGATTTGATTATTACACCATTTATCGGGTCTTTATATAACTTAACCCTCTCACAAAGAGAAATAATTAGAATAGAAAAGGAGAAAAATGAAGATGAACGAGAAGAACAATAAACCTATGAAATTAAGAGACTACTACTATCAATTAGGGTACAAAATGTTAAAGTTCAATGCATACACACACATGGCAAATGCAGTTTCAATGTATTATGTGGAGAAAGAAAAACAAAACTTGTCAGAATATCGAATATATACGAATCCTAGCAATGTACAGTTAAAAATGCAATTACAACTTGAATGTCTTTCCAAAGCCATTAATATTATCTATACGAGGGTTAATGAACTTCCTAAGACGACTATAGCTCAATTCGAAAAGAGGCTTCTTAGATCAGATCAAATAGAAATTAAGTTCGGAGAGATTTACAAGGTAGCGGAAGATTATTATACTTCATTAGATAAGATTTGTGATGAATTGAAATCTGTAGGAAAAGCAATAGATATTCGGGAAAAATTAGCTCCCGAATTGATTACTTTAAGATCACGTCTAGATTCAGTATCATTTACAAATGATAATCATTACTTCATCTGGAAATTATGGTTTTTGACTGGAATACTTTCAGCGAATTGTTTGAACACTACTCAAACAAGATATGTAGAAATTATTGAAATTATAGTTCCATGCTATGAATTCATCTTCAACAAGATAAGATCTCTTTGCGTAGATGAAGCTGATAATATTACTATATCACCTGAAGATGATTTCATGCATTTTGATGAAGTTCCAAATGTAGATTTTAATATTACAATAGCTAAATAAAAATTGGAGTAGAGCAATTATGCTCTACTCCAAAACTTTTGTTAAAGTTTAAATTTTCAATTGTGTATTATAACAGTGAATGGGGATAGCGATACGACACATCGCTATCCCCATACCCCCTAATGAAAGGAGATGATAAAATGATATTAAACAAAACATATACGTTTAAGGATACAGATTCATCTAATCCTTACGTACATAGTTTTCCAATTATCACAAAGTGTGATAATGGTGATGGTACCTATGTAGGTACGTTAGATACAAATAAGATGTCTTCAAAAGATAAATTATTTGCTATCTCTCAAGCTCCAATATTACCACGCTTTTCGGTTGTTGGAGTTTAGTAATGGTCTTCGCACAGACCATTACTAAGAAGTTAGAGGTGTAGTATTATACTACACCTCTTTCTTTTTTTAACCTATAACTGTAGGATTTACTTCATATTCTTCAAGGATCTCTTTAATGCGCTCAGCTTCGTTAGGATAAGCTGCTAAAACGGCATCCAGATCTAATTGTCCGTTTCTAATTTGATTTGCTAAATACTTAGCAAAATTATCATTAGTTGCCATAATTATTCCTCCTTAAAATCTTTCATAAGAAGTTCATTAACAGCACTTTCAAGAAGAGTAATTCTTTCTTTATCAGAAAGCTCTACATTCTCATACTGATAAGTAACTTCTTTGCGTTCATGGTCATAATAAGCAACAGCTTTCTTTCCGACTATCGGTGTAGGATTTGGAAAATCATTTACAAAAAATCCAGTCTTAGATAATTCATCTCTAGTTTTACCGAGACCGGATACTGGATCAAAAGGCCTTCTATGTACAAATGTAACTACTCCAGAAGATTTATCGCATCTGATATATACCTCTGCCATTTTTATGTCCTCCTTTACATACGCTAGAATATTATAGTAATGTTTTTTATAATGATATATTATTACTATGAGAATAAAAATTAAAAGGAGGTCTTTTAAAATGAGAGAACAAAAGAAAATATTAGTACCAGACAGAGAAAGAGAGTGTTATATGAAGTTTATTCATAGTGTAAATAAAAATATAATACTCAATGGGTTTGATGAGGAATTTTCCTTTCAACAACTTCAGGAGATCACGAAATCTTATTCATATGATACGTTATTACTCAACGCCCCGTATTATATCTTAGGAGATTTAACTGTATCGTTTGAAGTTTTAAGAGCAGAGTTAAGATCTGTATTCATCAATATAAGTGATGATTTTGCACAAATGACTCACAAAGTAATTGTTAATGGAAAAGGAATATCTATAGACCATACACTGCCATGTATAGTGACAGATATTATATCTTCAATGAATAGTGATAGATATACAGCATCAACAACAATTCCGCAGATATTCAATTTTCTGAAATCATATAACAGTGAATACTGGGAACACCAGAAGAGAATATGTGTACGAATTTTTAATAAATTCGTTATGCGTACTTATAATACACTTAAAGTAGTAGAGGGGGTAAACTAGGATGAGTATTACTGTAAAAGATCATATAACTCAAATAAGAGAAAAAATAGCACTGTATGATGAAGCTAACGAAATTGTACAAAGATTAGATGATATTGTTAAAAGAATAGACAGATCTTCTAAATCTAATCAAACGATAGTAATTATTGCTGCAGTAAAAAGTATATCGAAATGGCATTCTGATTGTGCTGCGTTTATAGAAAAGCATATCAAGAAATCTTCATATTCAGAAAGTATAACACCTGAACTGGAGAACGTTATGGATATTGCTAATACCGTAGTTGAATTTATAAATACTATGTCAAACGTGATGGAAAGTTCAATATTTGATCCATCTTCGTTAGAAAGCGATAAGTTTCTGGAAATTAAAGTAACAACGCAGCATATATTAGATAACTATAACAAATTCCCGTATTCATGCCAATGCATAGATGAACTTGTTAAATTAACCATGATGATAGATTGGGACCGGTATGAAATTGATTGGGGAAACTTCTTCTCTACATGGAAATCTATTTGCAAGGTCGAAATCAATATCGTTAATGAGTATATTGATTCTATTGTGATAAATAATGTACCTGATCAGGCTATACCAACTGTTGAATATTTAGAATCGATGGAGGATTAAAAAGATGATTGAAATTTATACAGATGCACCTGTGTTACATGTAAATCTCGAGTACCTCCCACCAAAAATAAATACGGAGATACGTGAATTATCTTTCGAATATGGTGATCTTGTTTTTATGCCATGGGTTACGAATACAGATAAAGGAGTAACAGAAGAAAAACGTAAAGCTAAAATAATAAAGATCCAAGATGATTACATGATATTAGATGCATCGGAACGATTTGAAAGTAGAGTAATAAAAGAAACTTTCGTACATTTTAAAGATTTAATATGTAGTGAGCTTCTACTATCTGGTAACTACGATGATCTGGATATTATGAATACTAATATCACTGTAACAAAAGAGAAAATGTTTATTATTAGATATATCTACAGAAGGAGATGATTAATTATGGTATTATCATTTGGAGATAAATATGTATTAAGAGTATTTGATGAAGACCTTAAATTGATTGATGTGATTGCACGCGGTAAAGTAGTTACTTTTAAGAGAGATGATATAACTACGCAAAAAGCAACAGTATTATCTGTAACTAGAGATATGCTGGAGTTGGATATTTCTCAGAAATATAATAACAAAACGACTACAATTAAGATTAAAGATTATGTGGATGACACATATGAAAATGCAACTTATAATGTAAATAAAGAACCCTTCATATCCGATAAAGATGGAGTGATATTTAAAAATCAGGTTGTGAAAATTAGAGAATCAGATTCACTATTATCTTTGATGACAGGTAGAATCATGGATATATCATTCGGTGGTATTAATGTGCAGAATGGATTGACTGAATGCAGATTATTATTAGATGTATCTGTAGAAGGAGCAAAGCAATTTATTGATAAAAATTGCACAGAGATTGCTAACGATTATATAGCTACACTAGTAGAAGAATAAAAGAAAGGGAGTATGCGAAAGCATACTCCCGTATTATTTTTTTTTTGAGTGGAGAGCGGATACTCGTGTCCGCTCCCCTGAGGTCTTTTGAAAATCACTATACCAACAAATAGTACATGAGGTCCACTTCGTCCACAATAAAACCGAAGGCAATAAGAGTTAGAGTTCCGCCCAATCATCTAACTCTTACTACATTGTTATCAAGTTTTAAATTTTCATAAGAGTTGAATAACTTATAGATGCTTCTGCACCCATTCTAGGAATTCCTACAGATTCGAATGGGAAGTTGGAAATATTATCATTTATGATTGTCTTATAATCAATAAACTTAGCTATCCACTCTGGAGGTTTTACATCTCCTGGAACTGCTATTGCATCTATCACTAACTTTCTCATCTTCTGAGATTCTGTATCAGATGATTTAATATTAAAGATTCTTCCCTCACTGAAGATGTCAAGGAATCCTTCAAACACATTCGGGTACTCATCCTTAATTGATTCAATATTTGCTGGTGTGATAATTACCTTTACTATGTCGATGGTATTACGTGTGTTTAGATCAATACCTTCCAAACCATCTTTTACTTTATTCCAAACCATTGATGCTTTGATACCTTGAATTCTTAATGGTTCATCATAATTATCAATAGCTTTAATTACTGCTGGTTTATAATATTTCTTTTCTCCTTTTCTTAAAGAAGCCTCTATATTCTTCTCAAGAATTGCAATTTTCTCAATGATTCTGACCTGATCAATATGATCTGCTACTAAGATATCTTCATATAATATCTTCTGCAACTCATCTTTGATACTAGGGTTCAATGTAGATTTGTTTATTGCCATTCCTTTTACATCCAAAGCTCTTTCTCTTGTCTGCTCAAGAATAACTCCCTCTTTAAGTTCCTGATTAGTTGCATAGTTCTTTTTATTCATTGTAAGCAATGCTCTACTGAACAAGAACTCATTCTTAAGATACAACAGACATTTCTTATTCTCACCCCAAGAATGATTTGTTTTTGTATAGGTTACAATATACTCATTACATAAATTACCTGCAATATATGCAATGATATTAATGATACTGAATCGCAAGTTATTCTGAGGAATCATTACAAACGGTCTGGTCATTGATTCTTTCTCAATAACTTCATCTGTAAAGAAATCATATCTAACCTCTTTTACTGGAACTAATCTTAAAGCTTCTTTATTTCCTTCAAGATATTCTCCAATATCATCAATCTCCATACCTGCAATAGGAATCTTTTCTCCTTCGATCTTATCTAATACATAGTGATAGAATGCATCAAACGTAACGATAGTACTATCGGTATCCGAGATAACACATACATCTTTAATCATATTATTACATCTATCGATCCTATCCATATACATATGATCATAAAATACATACTCTCTAAATAAATCCTGTAAAGCATCTAATTCTACTTTAATCTCTTCTGGAACATTATTTGGTGATAAGTATGGTTCTTTTAAAGTTTTCAAGATATACTTAATTCCATTAATGATTGTCACATTATCCAAGAATGCATATAAGTTATTCTTATAGAATAATCTATTCAAATTTTCCTGATCAAGATTTCTTAATACTGTATATATGATCCTTGCATCGTTATAATCCGGAACCCATTTAAGTTTTCCTTTTCTCCAATCTCCACAAGTTTTCATAATCTTGATAAATACTTCTTCTAATGAAATATTTCTGTTTAAGATCTGATTATCATTATATCTACGATTAGGTCTTTCAAGACAAACACAATCGATGAAATGTAATACTTCTTCTAACGAAGCAAACTTTACATTATTTGCCATAAAGCTTTCAAAGAACATTGTTGCTGTAGAAATCGTAGATCTACCCTGCATTGTGATGGATGCTGCTACATAAAGATTGTACAATAAACTAGATGCATTTCCCAAACACCCGTATATACTATTACAATCTCTTTTGTCAAGTAATTGGAAAAGATTATATTTTGCTGCATTCTCATAATCATGTTTAGCTAAAGCTTCAAACATTTTAGCTTTATCTATATCTCTACCCTCCATGAATGATTTAATCATTTCGCATAAAGGATTCATTTTTTTACTATGTTTTTTAAACAAAACTCCATAGGCTGTACATATGGGTTCTCTTTCATTTATCCAATTTGCCATATCTAGCAATGTACCATTTAACATTTCTTTGGTGTAGTTATTGTGAATCTTACATGGTACTTCTTTGTATCTCTTATTTATAGAATACTGTATAGCATCTCTAATATCAGATCTCAGCATTTGAGGCTGATAAGTTGAAATTAATCTACACATTTCTTCTACATAATCATCGTATTGAACTGCCATTTTATCCTCCTATCTTGACCAGTTCTGGTCAAATTACGTTCATTATTATAAAGTTCATGGTATTATAAAACATAATTCAATAGATTTCTATACATATAAACATGTAATTAATATCTAGGCCTAAATAAGGATATTTAGATTAAATATTGTTAAAGGAGGAAATAACATGTTATTTGAAGATATTATTGGATCATCAAAGAATGACCTTATCCATGAAGAATTTAAAGACACATCATTACTGGAAGAAGTTATGATCGCAGATGAAGTTGCACATCTTCCGCAGGATAAAATTCAGGAATTCTGTCAGGCTGGTGGAGTTGGAGAGCAGCTGGTTCAGGAAGGAAAGCTTCGTAGAAAAACTCTTGTACGTCTGAATAAGACAGATGACCTTACAAGAAGAACAAAGATGGGAGCTCTGCTTCTGGCTAAAGAGCACAATGATCCGCTGTACGCTAAGCTGGTTAAGAATCGTCAGCAGAAACGTGATCTTGTTGATAAGATTATGCGCAAGTACGGAAACAAAGGTAAAACTGTTGCTAAGAAAGCTCAGGCTGAGTATCTGCACGGAAAATCATCTGCACTTCCGAAGAACTTCCAGAAGTTCGGCGGCGCTGATCGTGTAGGAGAATAAATTCTACAATTGCCATTTTTATCGTTTTCAAGCACCAACGTTTTCTTATATAAAAATAAATTCATATCACGTTACCCAGTAGCTAGGGTAACGTGATCTTTATTTGTATATTATAATAATGAAGCAAAAATAGTAAATCCTTATATATACCAAAACACATATGTAAAGAGGATTTCAAAGGAGGCAAAAACCATGAACCAACAAATGCTTTTTCAGGAACAACAGGCTGTGGACAGACTTGTTCCACAGCCGCAGTATTCGTGTTATGCTGAGTTAATATCTACAGGCGCTCAAACTGTAGATACCAGTATTTTTACAGATACATCTGTAATTAACACACATTTCTACCAGATACTGAATATTTTATATGATGGTATCGAAACGGAACAAGTACAAACTGTGGTAATTTATGTGAGGTTTACCGATAATGAAGTAGTTAAATTATCTATATTTGATTATTGGTTTAATCTGTTATTCTGGGGCTTACCAGCATCTGCATCTTTACCAATCGATTCAAGGTACTTATTCTTCTCAGAAAATATCGATCAAGGATATATTGCAGAATATATCAATGACAGATTCTTGAAGATTAATAGAGAAAAATACTCTAATATCCAGATCAATAACATGATCGATGATGTGATGTTTAAGTTCCAATACATCGATCATTTTGCGTTGTATCTATACAATACAGCAAATAATGAAGATACTATCGATTTGATGAGAAAGGATAAAGAGTTTTACGATGCTATTCATTGCGATCTGTCTCAGGCTAATATTGAGGATATCAAAGATCTTGGTACTCAATATACTGAGAAAGGAATTCAAAGAATTCTTCAATCCGGAACTCATTGGGCGATTCCTTATTTCAAAGCAAGAGAAGGAATCAATAAAAAACAGTATCGAGAATTCCAATTCAATATTGGTACAGTACCTAATAGTGAGGGTGGAGTATATCCGAGAATCATTAACGGTAACTTTGCCAATAGGGGTATTACAGATCCTTTCGATTATATGATTGAAGCAGCTAAAGCAAGAGAAGCTCAGATCCTGTCACATAAGAACGTAGGAGAATCAGGAGCTTTTGCTCGTATTCTTGGACTGAATAATATGGATGATAGAATCTATCCAGATCCAAACTATGTATGTGACTCTAAGCATTTCGTTAAAGTTACGATTAAAAATGCTAAGATGCTTAATATGTATAAGAATAGATATTATCGTTTCAGAGAAGATGGTATTGAATACAAGATGTCATCTGAACCGCTGAATGATAATGCTGATCTTATTGGACAGACATTATTGTTTAGAAGTCCAATCACATGTTCATGCAGAACAAGAGGTCAGGGTATCTGTTATAGATGCTATGGTGGATTAGCAAAGACAAATCATGATATTAATGTAGGTCGAATTGCATCTGAGTTATTATCTGCAATGCTTACACAGCGACTGTTATCAGCAAAGCATCTTCTGGAGACTTATATTAAGAAACTTCAATGGTGTGCATCGTTTGATTTGTTCTTCGATGTAAATTTCAGTTCTATTAGATTGAAAGAAGATATGGAGTTTAAGAAGTATAAGATTATCATCGATCAGGATGATATCGATTCTGATGAAGATGATGACGATGCAACTGGAGTATATGAGTTCGGTAAATATGTAACTTCATTTAAAGTAATGGATCCTAAAGGTGCTATCTATGATATCTATACTGCAGATGAAGATAATATGTATCTGAGTGTAGAAACAGATAAACTTCTTAAGCGTAGAGGAGTTAATGGAGATAATCAGTACATCATCAATATGGATGATTTTAAAGATAGCAATATCTTCTTCATTCAGGCGCAGAATAACGGATTAAGTGCGACTCTTAAGAAGATCCAGAATATCATCAATAAGAAACAGGAGATTGCTAAACTTGGAACTAAAGATGCAGTTGTGCAGGAGATGATGGATACTATCATTGATGGTGGTTTAAGTATCGATGCAATTCATGTGGAAACGATACTGGCTCATCAGTGTGTATCTAAAGATTCTAACTTACTTGATCCAGAATGGCAGTATCCTAATGAACAGCATCGTATGATTAGTCTTAACGAAGCTCTGAAAGATAACCCGTCGGTTACTGTATCTCTTATGCATAAGAACGTAGGTAAGTTGTTATTCTATCCATTGACATTCCAGAAGTCTAAAGCTTCTGTATTAGACTTATTCTATATGACTAAGCCACAGAACTATATGTCAATGAAACCAGTACATTCCAACTTGCAGGACGACAAAGAAGTTGAAGGTGATGTAAAACCATTCACAATCAATCTCAATCGTAAAGATGCTACAATGTAAAATGGTGGAGTAGGGGTAATCCCTACTCCATTTTCTTTTTTGTAAAAGTCCGATTTTTCAATTGTATATTATAATAGTGATATAGTAATATACTATATCCACGTCATGTTTTTACTGATAACATGTCGTGCCTCCGAACTTAATTTGGGCTGGCGATGTGTTATTCGCCAGTCGACAATAAGAGAGCACGATAAAACATGACAGTTACACAATGATAAAACTTAGGAGGAAATATACAATGAAAAGAAGAAATGAGAAAAGAAACCTGTCAACAGAAAGCAAAATGGTCATTGGATGGATGATCATCGCAACAGTACTTGGAGCCCTTGGATTTTTAGGGCTCTTTATGTTATTAGTTGGATTATCCAACTGCTTAGACGTACCAATGATGAGCACAACGATATACGTGGTTGGTGGATTAGCATTCACCGTTGTCGGTATCTGTGGTGAGAAATTTATTATCACACGATTAGCCGACAAACAGTATATCGAAAGTGTTGATGATTGGTTTTGTAAATAATAGAGTGGGGCTTCGGCCCCACTCTTCTTTTTTATTTTTTTTTTCTTTAAAACCTCTAAAATTGTACATCCTGGTAATATTGTACGAAAGGAGGTAATCTCGTGGTAGTACAGCAACCCACGATTCAAACTGAAGTGTATTATCAAATGGAAACTAGCAATAAGAGTTTCATAGATATGCATTTCTTTTTGAAAGCTAAAGGAATAAAGAATAATAGATTTTTTTTGATTTTATATGACAGAGATTTAGCGGGAGTGGATCCTAGAGATCCTACGCTAAATGAAATGATGAAAGCTAAGATTCTCCGAGAGTGTATGGTAAATTATTGGTATTTCATCAGAGAAGTAGTAGTCATCCCTGTACAGGGTGGTGACGTTGGTGGCGGTACCAAATATAAACTTCATAGAGGAAACTTAGCAATGAGCTGGGCTTATCTTCTTAACTGGAATATATTCTTGGAACTCCCCCGACAGCACGGAAAGACCATAGGAAGTATATGCTTCTATCTATGGGTATATAACTTCGGAACAACCAACTCAGAGATGATGTTTATGAATAAGAAACATGATGACTCTAAGTTGAACTTAGCTCGTTTGAAAGAGATCAGAAACGCTTTACCAAGGTACTTGAGAATGGATGAAGTTCCGGGTAAAGATGGTAAACCTATGAAAGTTCCAGAGAACGTAGAATCTATGAAGAATGTATATAACAACAATAAGATCTCTACGAAGCCTGGTGCTCGCAATAAGGCCAATGCTAATAGTATTGGTCGTGGTTGTACTATGCCTATACACTGGTACGACGAGTATGCTTTCATACTCCATAATAGTATAATCTATTCAGCAGCAACACCTGCATTTGCAACTGCATCTAAGAATGCTAAAGCTAATGGTGCACCGTATGGTATTTGTATTACAACTACCCCTGGCGAAACTAAACAGTATATCGCAGCATAATAAGTAATTATTATGTTTCACGAAGTTAATTGCTTTGAAAGAGGTTAAGAGCTCAACTCACCACAACGTGATCCGTAAGGATGAGCGTGATGGTTGCGAAAGCATAAAAAAGTAGTTGAGATGAGTCCAAGGTTAAATCCTAAAGACTTATTGACAAGCCTCTGTTTAGCAGCGAAATATCATTTAAAGAAAGGAGGAATGATATACGTTCAACGATCAGCCCTTGACGAGGGCGGCGAAAGCCTTAATGTAGAACTCCAAGCTAATGGGAGAAGAAAAATCTCGGCCCTATACTATATAGGGATGACATATGATCTACACACGTCCTGTAATGGGAGTGACATGGGAATGACCATGCAATATAGAGTTGCGTCTATATTGAAATTGCGATAGTGAAAACTATCAAGCATGGATATGACGACAGCTGAAGGATTAGATGCATTCAATACCAAAGAAGCTGCAATTAAATTTAATGAAGCTTTCTATGATTATAATTATCAGCAATTACAAGAGCTTAAAGCTAGTAATACTGATAGTAGTTTCTTATACATTAGATTTACATATAAGGAATTAGGATCTGGAGAAGATTACTTCAAACAGATCTGTATCGACATGAAGAAAGATTGGCCTGCTATCAGGCGTGAAGTTCTTCTTGAGTGGTCTAATAGCTCAGACAACTCACCATTTACAAAACAAGATCTTGATACAGTTAAATCTCTTATTAAGGAACCTGTAACACAACTTTGTTTATGTAATTATTATTATATGGACGTATACCGTCCTATGGCTGTAGAGAGTGTACATTGGCCTCCATTAGTTGGAGTCGATGTATCGGGAGGTTATAGTAAAGATGCTTCTGCTATTACAGTAGTAGATTCTCGTACTACTGAAACAGTAGCATGTCTGAACTGTAACTATATCTCTATACCAGATCTAAGTAAAGTTATATATGAATTAGTAACGAAATATTTACCAAATGCAATAGTTAATGTCGAACGAAACGGAGTAGCTTAACGGCAAATCTCAGTATATTCGGTAACGAGTATATTTCAAAGGGTTAATTGCTTCGAAGAGGGTCAATAGCTCAACTCACCACAACGTGATCCGTAAGGATGAGCGTGATGGTTGCGAAAGCA
>ENA-UOJH01000477-UOJH01000477.1-human-gut-metagenome-genome-assembly--contig:-C148-NODE-477-length-37180-cov-9.456593_pt1 | contig 37180 bp, 37 predicted proteins | sample MGYA00242345_ERZ723892 | MGnify/ENA metagenome assembly ERZ723892 | reverse complement strand
AGCACTATTTTGCTGAAAATATATTGTTTTTTATTGAAAGGAGGGGAGGTGCGGCCCCTCTCATGACTAAAGTCACGAGTCTCCGCCGCACCATGAAGATGAATTTCGTCAAAACTGCGTAAAAAATGTCACTCCAGTTCCTGTCCCTTCTGCCGCCAATATGCCGCTTCGACCGTGTCCCGTTCCACACCTTCGCCCTTTTCCAGGGCCAGGGCATAATTCTTCATGCCCTCTTTGTAACCAGAAGCCGCCGACTGGGCGAACCAATAGACGGCCTGGCAAAGGTCGTGACGGACGCCATGCCCTTCTCGATAGAGGACACCTAAGTTGTTCTGAGCCGGCCCGTCGCCAGCCATGGCCGCTTCATAGTACCAATGGGCTGCTAATTCCCAGTCCTGCGGGACGCCGCGCCCCGTTTCATAGAGGTATCCCAGGTTGTTCTGAGCAATGGCATTGCCCTTTTCAGCCGCTTGAGCATACCAATAGGCCGCCTTGTCATAATCCCGCTTCCCGGCATAGCCGAACTGATACATAATGGCCGTATTACATTGGCCATCGGCATCATCATGGCGGGCAGCCCGGCCGTACCAGTGCAACGCCTGGCCATAATCCTGAGGCAGGCCGTTCCCCGTTTCATAAAGATGGCCTAGATTGTTTTCGGCTGCGCCGTAGCCTTGATGGGCCGACCGGCGGTACCAGTAAACGGCCTGTTCCATATCGGTTTCCGTTCCCAGTCCGTATTCATACTGATAAGCCAGATTGTACTGACTGGCAGCATGGCCCCGCTGGGCAGCCCGGCTATACCAATAGATGGCCTTCTTATACAAAACATCTTTACAATCTATATCGGCATCAAAGGCTTCAAAGAAATAATCATCGCCCATGGCACATTGGGCAAAGGCGTCGCCTTCAAAGGCTTTTTGTTCTTTTTCATCCATACATGCGTCTCCTTTCTGACAGCCTAAGTGTAGCGAAAGGGCCCTTCCTTTGTCAAATATTTTTTGATTTTTTCCTTTTGTCCTATTGACTTTTTGACTTTTGACGATATAATACTACTAGAGCTTGAGGAAAGCTCCTAAGAATGATTACTTCCACCATAAGTAAGGAGGTCTTAATTATGGGAAACGAAAAATATACGCAAAAGGTCATCGAAGCCTTCCAGTCTGCCCAGCAGATTGCAGCGCTCCACTATAACCAGGAACTCTCATCGGTCCATATGCTCATGGGCTTGACGAAAGAACCGGAAGGCCTGCTCACTACGATTTTCTCGGAATGCCATACGGACGTCCCGATGCTCCAGGCCCGCTTGGAACAGTTATTGAAGAAAATCCCTTCCGTCAAAGGATCCAGCCAGTTGTCCATGTCGACGGAAATGGTCCGTGTCATCGGCAAGGCGCAACAGTTGGCCGACTCTATGCACGATGAATATATCAGTACCGAACACATCCTCATGGGCATCGTCACGGAAAGTGACGACGAAGTCCAGCAGTTATGTCGTGAATTCGGATTGACGCAGGACAAGATCATGAGTACCATCAAGGCTAACCGTAAGGCTAACGTCAACAGTGATAACCCGGAAGAAAACTACAAGGCCTTAGAAAAATACGGCCGCGACTTGACTGCCGCTGCCCGCCAGAACAAACTGGATCCGGTCATCGGCCGTGACGATGAAATCCGCCGGACCATCGAAATCCTGTCCCGCCGTCGTAAGAACAACCCGGTCCTCATCGGTGAACCTGGTGTCGGCAAGACGGCTATCGTCGAAGGGTTGGCCCGCCGTATCGTCAGCGGTGACGTTCCGGAATCGCTGAAGAACAAGACCCTCTACTCCCTCGACATGGGTTCCCTCATTGCCGGTGCGAAATACCGTGGCGAATTTGAAGAACGACTCAAATCGGTCCTCAATGAAATCGCAAAATCGGACGGCCAGATTCTTCTCTTCATCGATGAAATCCACACCGTCGTCGGCGCTGGCGCTTCGGAAGGCTCCATGGATGCCGGCAACATCCTGAAACCGATGCTGGCCCGTGGTGACCTGCGCTGCATCGGCGCTACGACCCTCAATGAATACCAGAAATACATCGAAAAAGATGCCGCTTTGGAACGTCGTTTCCAGCCGGTCATGGTTGACCAGCCGTCTGTTGAAGACACAATCACCATTCTCCGTGGCCTGAAAGAACGTTACGAAGTCCATCATGGCGTCCGCATCCGTGATAAAGCCTTGGTCGCTGCTGCTGTCTTGTCGGACCGCTACATTTCCGACCGCTTCCTGCCGGATAAGGCCATCGACCTCGTCGACGAAGCCGCCGCTAAACTGCGTACGGAAATCGAATCCATGCCGACGCCGATTGACGAACTGCGCCATAAGATCATGCAGCTGGAAATCGAAGAACAGTCCTTGAACAAAGAAACGGACGACGCTTCTAAAGAACGTCTGGCTAAGATCACAGAAACGAAGAATGAATTGAAAGAAAAGGAAAGCAAGCTCAAAGCCCAGTGGGATAAAGAAAAACAGTCCATCCTGCGCACGCAGGGCTTGAAGAAAGAAATCGACGCCGTCAAAGGGGAAATGTCCAAAGCCGAACGCAACTACGATCTGGCCAAAGCTTCGGAACTGAAGTACGGCAAACTGCCGGAACTGCAGAAACAGTTGAAGGAACAAGAAGCTTATTTGGCAGAACATCAAGATTCGCAGCTCCTCAAAGAAGAAGTCGGCGAAGAAGATATCGCCCAGGTCGTCAGCCGCTGGACCGGCATCCCGGTCACCAAGATGATGACCGGCGAACGGGAAAAACTCCTGCACCTCGACGAAACGCTACATAAACGGGTCGTCGGCCAGGACGATGCCGTCCGCGTCGTCAGCGATGCCATTATCCGTGCCCGTGCCGGTATCAAAGACCCGAACCGTCCGATTGGTTCCTTCATCTTCCTCGGCCCGACCGGTGTCGGCAAGACCGAACTGGCCAAGACCTTGGCAGAAGCCCTCTTCGATGATGAACGTAACATCATCCGCATCGATATGTCGGAATACATGGAAAAACATACCGTATCCCGCCTGATTGGGGCTCCTCCGGGATACGTCGGCTATGATGAAGGGGGCCAGCTCACGGAAGCCGTCCGCCGTCGTCCGTACAGCGTCATCCTCCTCGACGAAATCGAAAAAGCCCATCCGGATATCTTCAACGTCCTGTTGCAGATTCTCGATGATGGCCGCCTGACCGATGGCAAAGGCCGTGTCGTCAACTTCAAGAACACCATCATCATCATGACCAGTAACCTCGGTTCTCACGAAATCCTCGAATCGAAAGACTATGACGAAGCCAACAAGAAAGTCCGCGAACTGCTCAAACAGTACTTCCGTCCGGAATTCCTCAACCGTGTCGATGACATCGTCGTCTTCAAAGCTCTCCAGAAAGACCAGGTACGCAATATTGCCGCTATCCTCTTGGAACGCTTGGGCAAACGGCTGGAAAAACAGGTCAAGATTCACCTTACCTGGACCGACGAAGCCCTGCAGGAATTGGCCGACAAAGGCTTCGACCCGCAGTTCGGTGCCCGTCCGCTGCGCCGCCTGATCACGCATACCGTTGAAACGGCCTTGAGCCGCGACATCATCGCCGGTACCATCCGTGAAGGCGATACCGTCACCATCGGCTACGATGGCAACAACTTCACCTTTACGCCCATGAGCGTCCATGCCGCATGAGTGCGGGGAGCCGTTAGCATGTAGAGAACCTTGTCAGACACTAACCCCTAGCTGCTAGCCCCTAACCCCTACCACAAGGACCCGTTCCTGATGCAGAAAAACATCAGGAACGGGTCTTTTTTCTGTTTACATTGGCCCGAAAACAGTATATAATAAGCTGTAACTAAGTAACGGGTGGAGATTTATGAACAACACATTAGGAAAACATGTACTCATCGATTTTTATAACTGCAAAGTCGCCTTTACGGAAGCCGAAGATTTGCAGCCCTTGGTAGAGCGTGCTTTCGACCTCGTCGACGCGCCTGTCGAAGGGATTACCTTCTTCCATATCGACGACGAATTGACATGCATTGCCGTTTCCGGCAACGCCCATATTTGTATTCACACTTATCCGACCTTGTCCTACGTGGCCGTGGACATCTACAGTTTTAATATCGATCTCAAGACGAGCCAGATCATGAGCGCTCTGAAGGTGAACCTCCGCTCAGACCGCATTAAAGCGACGAGTATCCGCCGCGGCGATTTTGGCTCTATCCGCGACATGCGCCCGAAACGCAAGTCCAAGATCACCACAGCACGGCGCATGAAAAATACTGGCGCCCGCATCAAGAAGACAAGTGTGAAGATGTTCAACATCCTCCGCCATCCTCAGAAGGTACGCCGGTCGCATCGGACGACGAACAAGTAATGCGTTTGTAGACGAAAGGGTTTGTTGGTCATGTATATGGTATCCTTGAAACAGGCTGCGGGCATTGCCCGGGAAGAAATGACGTCCCTCGACGCCATTACAGCCGAATTGCTCAATTTCATACAGTTGAAGAGCCAGCGCTTGTATATGCATTCTCTGCAGGTCGCCAACTACAGCGTCAGCGTCGCTGCCAAATTGACGCTGTCCAAGAGTGAAATCGAACAGGTCAAATATGCAGCCCTCCTGCATGACGTCGGCCTGCTTTTCGTGTCCAATACCCTGCTGGCCAAGATGCCCTACCTCAACCGCTCGGAAAAGGCCCAGTACAAGCGTCACGCCGCAGCTGGCGGCAATATGCTGGAAAATATCCCCTGCTGCCAGGACATCGTGCCTTACATCCGCTATCACCACGAACACTGGGACGGATCGGGCTTCCCGAAACATCTACGCGGTGCCAATATCCCTTTGGGTGCGCGCATCATTGCCGTTGCCGATTATTACGACATGATCATCAATCCGTCGGCTGAATTCTGGGCGAAGACTAAAAAACAGGCCGTCCGCGAACTCTTCAGCGCGTCGGGCCTGCTCTTTGATCCGGAAGTCGTCAAGGCTTTTATTGAAACATTAGGTTAATAACAAACTGTAATCACATAGCGCCGCTGGCGATGACAAGACCTGTCACGCTGGCGGCGCCTTTTTGTGTCAGCGCCTGCGCACAGGCCTCTAAAGTCGCGCCCGTCGTGAAAATATCGTCGACGACGAGGATGTGTTTTCCTTGGACATGGATAGTTTCTTTGACGGCAAAGGCGTCATGGACATTTTTCGTCCGCTCGTTCCGGCAGAGCTGCCATTGAACTTTCGTCGGCCGCAGGCGCTGCAAAGCATCACACCAGGGCCAGTGTTCCCCAGCCCAATCCCGGAAGAGGGATTCAGCCTGGTTGAAGCCGCGGCGCTGTAATTTTTCCGGTGCCAGCGGGACCGGTACGACCAGGTCGATGTGGCCGAACCGTTCCGGCCAGGGAAAGCGGTCCAGCAACACCCGACAGGCCCGGCATTTTCCTTCTTTGCCGTTATATTTGATGTCGTGCAGGATATGGCGCATGGCGCCGCGGTAATCGGCCAGGCAGTAACAGGCGCTGAGATACTTTACAGCCGGCGGCTTGTTGATGCGCCGGGGATGCCAAACAGCTGCCAGGCAGTCCGGGCACCAGTTGCCATCATGGGCCACCATAGCTCCGCAAGCCGGGCAGCGCGGCGGATATAAGAGATTGAAAAGGTGTGTGATCAGGGACATAGCCTTCCCTCCCTAGACGATGAGTTCTCCTTGCAGGCGTGGAATGAGCAGGGTGAAACGGCGGCTCGTGCGCTGGTTCTGGACGGCGGTCTGGACGGCCCGCTTGGTCCCGACGAGGATGACTTTCCGCTTGGCCCGGGTGACAGCCGTATAGAAGAGATTGCGCTGGAGCATGATGGCGTGGCTGTTGACCAGGACCATGATGACCGTGTGGTATTCGCTGCCCTGGCTCTTGTGAACAGTAATGGCATAGGCCAAGGTGATTTCATCGACTTCCTGCCCTTCGTACTTGACGTCCTGTTCGGGATAGCGGACATAGACCATATCCTTCTGGATAGCAAAGATTTCCCCCATATCGCCGTTGAAGACGCCTTTTTCATAGTTATTGTGCTTCTGCATGACCTTATCGCCGACGCGGAAAATTACGTTTCTCCCTTTCAGCTCGCCCTTCCCTTCAGCCGGCGGATTGAATCGGCTTTGGATGAGCTCATTGAGGTTGTCCACGCCGCAAGGGTTCTTGTACATCGGCGACAAGACCTGGACGGCGAACTTATCCCCCGTTTCCAGGAGCTCGCTGTTATAGAGAGCACTTATCTTTTCGGCCTCTTGGGTTTCGTCTTCGATTTCGACGAAGCGGAATTCCTGGTCTTCATTGACCACAGGCAGTCGGCCACTGTTGATGAGATGGGCATTCGTGACGATACGGCCCCCTTCTTGCTGCCGAAAAATTGTATCCAGGCGGATAACCGGGACCTGACCCGATTCGATGATGTCATGCAGGACCGCGCCGGCCCCGACGGACGGCAGCTGGTCTGCGTCGCCGACGAGGATGCAGCGGCACTGCGGTTTCAAGGCGCTGAGGAGATGATACATCATTTCCATGTCGAGCATGGATACTTCATCGACGATGACCAGATCGGCCGGCAACAGCTTGGTCTCGTTGTATTCAAAGACCTGGACCCGGCCCTGCCGGCCATCGGGGATGAGCAGGCGGTGGATAGTCTTAGCCTTGCGCTGTGTCGTTTCAGCCAGGCGTTTGGCAGCCCGCCCAGTCGGCGCACAGAGGAGGATGCGCAGCCCTTCCTGTTCAGCCAGGCGGATGATGGTCTGGACGACAGTCGTCTTGCCCGTCCCAGGGCCGCCGGTGATGACTGTCATGCCCGATCCCAGCGATTTTTCTACGGCTTCACGCTGCTTGTCCGCCAGTTCAAAGTGACATGAATCCTGCCAGCGGTCGAGGAAGAGCTGGACATGGGTCTTCATGGGCAAGGGCTTCATGGCGGCCATTTCCTGGATGCGTTGGGCTATATAATTTTCTTCTTCATAAGCTTCCGGCGTATAGACATAGACGGTCCCCTGAAAATCGGCCGTACAGAGCTGGCCCACTTCGATAGCTTCCTTCAGGATGTCGTGCAAGCCCAAGGCGTCGGCTTGGAGGATGAACGCCGCCCGGCGGACGAGTTCTGTATCGGGGATACAGACGTGGCCATTCTGAGTCATGGTCTGCAAGACATAAGTCAGGCCGGCGCTAAGGCGCTGCGGATCCTGCCGGTCCATGCCGTAGGCCAAGGCCATCTGGTCCGCCGTCTTGAAGCCGATGCCGTCGATTTCGGCAATCATGCGGTACGGTTCTTCCGTCAGGACATAGTGGACGTCATCGCCGTATTTCTGCAAGAGCCTTCCGGCATAGCGTCCGGCGACGCCGTGCTGTTCCAAGTCATAGGCGATGTCGTTGACCTGTTTCTCTTCATAAAAGGACTCCGTAATGACGGCCAATTTCTTCGAGCCAATGCCTTCGACTTCCAAGAGCCGCTGTGGGTCCCTTTCCAATATCTTCATCGTGTCCTTACCAAAGGCCGTGACGACACGGTGAGCCAGGGCCGGCCCCAAGCCCTTGACGGCGCCGCTTCCTAAAAAGCGTTCGATGCCCTCTACCGATTCGGGAATGATGCGGCTCCAGCCGTCGGCGGCGAACTGGCGGCCATAGCGCTTATGCTGGACCCAGTGGCCCTTCACTTCCAGGCGGTCGCCGACGAGGGGTTTCGTCCCATGGCCGGTGACGGTATACGTCGCGTCATCGTCTTCATCGTGCAGGCGGAAGACGCGATAATCCGAATCGGGCACTTCAAATAAGAGGCGTTCCGCAATGCCTCGCACTACAATCTGTTCCATCTTCACAGTCCCATATGCTCCCGTTCGTATTTCTTGCTTTCATCCATGATGCACTGATAAATGCGCCGCAAATACGGCGACAATTCTTTCTGGACGGTCAGATTAGCAATCTTATCCAGGACCTGCCGTTCCCGGCGGGGATCGTAGATTTCCATATGATGTGCTTTCTTATAGGCAGCAACTTCGGCGACGACTTGCATACGCCGTTCCAATATTTTCGTCAAGTCCCGGTCCAATACGTCGATTTCCCGGCGACATTCTTCTAATTCCATACACGGCCCTTCCCTTCTGCAGTTAATATCCTTATTATAGCATAGTAAAAAAACTGGGGCCAATCCCTATACATTCATGAATCACATAAACGATTTACGTCCATGCAGAATCTCCATTTGTCAGAGCCCGATTCTTCCTTTATAATGTAAAGGTATGAGTTTTTTTAGATTTTATTTATCAATTTAATTCAAAAAGGTTGTGATTTTGCATGGAAGAAACTCAACAGCAGCAGGGACTGCGCCGCAGCCTGAAAGCCCGCCACATGAACATGATCGCCATCGGCGGCGCGATCGGTACGGGCCTGTTCGTCGCCGGCGGCGAAACGGTCAGCTCTGCCGGTCCTGGCGGTGCCCTCGTGGCGTATGCCCTCATCGGCATCATGGTGTATTTCCTCATGACAGGCCTCGGCGAAATGGCGTCGTACCTGCCGGTCAGCGGTTCTTTTGAAACCTATGCCAACCGCTATGTCGATAAATCCTTAGGCTTTGCCCTGGGCTGGAACTACTGGTTCAACTGGGCCATCACCGTCGCTGCCGAACTCGTCGCCGGCGCCTTGATCATGAAGTATTGGTTCCCGGACGTACCGGCTGCCATCTGGAGCGGCTTATTTCTGGTCATCCTCTTCGTCCTCAACTACTTGTCGACCCGTTCCTATGGCGAAAGCGAATTCATCTTCGCCGGCATCAAGGTGTTGACGGTCCTGGTCTTCCTCTTCGCCGGGACCTTGCTCATCCTGGGCCTGGGGCCGGAACCGTCGCCGGGCTTCACCAACTGGACCATCGGCGACGCGCCCTTCGTCGGCGGCTTCACGGCCATGCTGGGTATCTTCATGGTCGCCGGTTTCTCCTTCCAAGGGACGGAAATGATCGGCATCGCTGCCGGTGAAAGTGAAAATCCGGAAAAGAACGTGCCCCGCGCCGTCCACTCTATCTTCTGGCGTATCTTGATCTTCTATTTAGGCGCCTTCACGGTCATCGGCTTCCTCATTCCCTACACGGATCCAAACCTGCTCAACACGAACATCGAAAACATCTCCATCAGCCCGTTCACGCTGGTCTTTGAACGCTTCGGCCTGGCCGCAGCCGCTTCCATCATGAATGCCGTCATCTTGACGGCTGTCCTGTCAGCCGGCAACTCGGGCCTCTACGTCTCGACGCGTATGCTCTACGCCATGGCCGAAACGGGCCAGGCTCCGAAATGCTTCCTCAAGCTGAACAAACGCGGCGTCCCGTCGTATGCCCTGTTCGCTACGGTCGTCTTCGGCCTGGCTGCCTTCCTGACGTCTCTCATCGGCGAAGGCAAAGCCTACGACTGGCTGGTCAACATCAGCGGCATGGCCGGTTTCATCACCTGGATTGGCATCGCCATTTGCCATTTCCGTTTCCGCCGGGCCTATGTCGCTCAGGGCAAGGACTTGAAAGACCTGCCTTATAAGGCTACGTGGTTCCCCTTCGGTCCCCTCCTAGCCTTGATCATGTGCATCATCGTCACAGCCGGCCAGAACTACTCGGCCTTCACAGGCGCTGAAATCGACTGGTATGGAGCCAGTGTCGCTTACATCGGCATCCCTGTCTTCCTAGCTGTCTTCTTCTATCATAAAATCAAACATAAGACCCATCTCATTCCCTTGAAAGAAGTCAATCTTTCCCGGGATAAATAAGTTAAACCTTAAACTTAAACGTTTAGTGAGTTTATTTCAAAAATTATTATGATTTATCCTTGACTTTATTAAGCGATGATGCTATCATAGCACCATCAACTGATAAACGTCACAAACGCGACGACGCAAAATAGTACGTCTGAGTCTATCGTTTCAGAGAGCTGCCGGCTGGTGTGAGGCAGTACAGGGACTAGACCGAACTCATTGCCGAGCGGAAAGGCTGAATAAAGTAGGCCGATACGGGAACTCCCGTTACAGAGCGTGGATATCGCCATGAGCCGTATCCGAGAGGGCATCCGCAAAGGATGAAACAGAGTGGTACCGCGGAAGGATTATATGACGCCTTTCGTCTCTTCAATGCTTCAGGCAGAGAGACGAAGGGCGTTTTCGTTTCTCTCCATGGTTTTAAAAGGAGGAAAATCTTATGGCTAATATTTCATCGATCAAAGCCGCTTCACTGAGCATGTGTTTTTCCGTCGGTGCCGTCTTATTCAGTTCCCACGCCGGCGGTGGTTTCGCTACGGGCAACCAGGAAAACGTCTACTTCGTCAGCCTCGGCTGGCTCGGCCCGATTACGGCTATCATCACTATGCTGCTGTTCACGCTGACCATCAAGGAAGCCATGAACATGTACAATTCCCGTCATCTCACCAGTTACCGTCAATTATTCCAGAACTTATACAGCCCCTTCAAAGGCATTGAATACCTCTTTGAAGCCTTCTTCTATATCATGGTCTTAATGGCCGTATCGGCTACGATTTCCGGGGCTGCCTCGGCCATCAACGCTCAGACGGGCCTCAATTATTACGCCGGTATCGGCATCGTCGGCACAATCATCTTCTTCCTGACCATCTTCGGCGCCGGTCTGGTACGCCGGGCCACGACCTATATGGGCATGGCCATCTTAGCCATGGTCATCATGATTTTCTCCGTCGGCATCTATATGGGCGGTTCCATCGAAGGGACGCAGTTCTTCACGGCTGCCATGGCCCAGGATTTCGCCACGAATGGCTTCAGCAAAGTACCGACAGCCATTCTCCATGCCTTCACCTATTCCGGTTTCCAGTGCGTCGTCATCCCGACAATGATCGTCGTCGGCACGCCCTTAGTCACCCGCAAGAATTGCGCCACGTCCATGTGGTTCTCCTTCGCAATGAACGCCATCGCCCTGACCTTAGCCGTCTGCATGCTCTTAGGCTGGACCGGCATCTACGGCAAATCGCCCTTACCGACCCTGACTAGCTGCAAAGCCATGGGCCTGTCCTGGCTGACCATCGCCTACAGTGCCTTCTTACTGCTGTGCCTCATCTCGACAGGCGTCACAACCGTCTTCGGTTTCACGGCCCGCTTCTCGGAAACGAAATGCCTGAAGAAAGTAAGCCATAACGCCGTCACCCGTTCGGCTATCGTTACCTTATTCATCATCATCGCTTCCATGACCGTCTCCGTCGCCGGCCTGACCAACATCATCAAATACGGCTACGGCTATTGCGGTTACTTAGCCATCGCCATCATCATCGTTCCCTTCCTGACCATCGGCCGCTATAAGAACAAACGCTATATTGCGGACAGCGAATACCGCGCCCGCATCGACGCCATGAACGAAACTTCCGAAGCTACCCAGACCTTCCAGCCAACGGCCGAACCTGCCGGACATTAAGAAAAAGGCGCTGTCCCATGAAGACAGCGCCTTTTTTATGGTTTCTGTGTTCCTAAATATTCATAACCGAACCACTGATTATCTTCGGACCAAGTCAACTGATAGTACACCGGTGCATCAGGTTGTAAGCCTGGCCAATCGTGAAACGACAAATATAAATGGCCATTCCGGTCAAAAATCCCTGATTCTAAAGTCCCCAGGCAGCACTCGCCCAGTTTGAGGCCGACAGATCCTGCCGCAGAGAAGGTCCGGTCACCACGTAAGCAGCAGCACACAGGAAAAAACTGACTAGATAAGTCACGCTGAGGGCCAGAAAAGGCGGGGCCGATACCGGAGTCGCCTTTGCTACCACATGATAGCCTATGTTGCCAAGGACGACGATGAAAAAAGGAATCCAGTAGGTCAGACCCATTCTCTCAGCTCCTTTTCCATGGTGAAATCCCTGTTCTTCTACAAATACCTCCTGCCGGATAATCCGGGCGTCCTGTGAAAGTCCCTGCTGCATATGCATTTGAATCATGATAATTCCTCCTAAAAAAACAGGGGTGCCCAGGAATTGTCTTATAGCATACAACCATACCGTACCTACGACAACTCCCAGACACCCCATTTCTCCTGTCCGGTGACAGAAGCGGTGTTCTGATGAAATTAGCATCATTCTAGCATATTCTGACCTCTCCGTCAATGCGATTCTGCCCGCTTTAGCAGCTGATATCGGAAGATATGAGCCTCTCCTTTTTGAGTTTAGGCAGTTGTTTGGTCAGTTGATACTTCGTTACTTTTAGATTAGGGACCGATTGTTAATCAACGCCGTCCTGGTTATAGCCCCAGTTGATGACAGAGACAGGCCAGTAAGACCAGTACCAGCAGATAAATCAGATTGAGCAGGGTAAATAGTTTCAGATACCCTACCTGCTGCCGGGGACAGGCCCGGACGTACATGCCATAGGAAATGAGACTGGCCATAGAGGCAACCAGCGTCCCCAGGCCGCCGATATCGGTTCCTACCAGCAAGGCCGCCACATCATCAGTAAACCCAGACAAGAGAACGGCTGCCGGCACATTGCTGATGACCTGGCTTGCCAAAAGGGCCATGAGGAACTCATGACCGTCCAGATACCCCGTCAACAGGGCCCTGAAGCCAGACAGCTGGCTCAGATTGCCTACGAGGATAAAAAAGGCCACAAAGGTACCCAAAAGCCGGTAATCAGCATAACGGAAATACCGTGGCCGCGTCAATGCCGTGACGACCACGACAAAGGCCAGGGCCAGGCGATAGTCGAGCACATGCGCCACGGCGAGCAGGGAAAGGAAAAACATCCCGCCCAAAATCCAGAGCTGCCGCGACGGAGCCAATACAGGCAGATTTCGTGTCCGCCGGGCCGCCAGCCGCACGGAAATAGGAATCGGCGTCCCAGGCAATTGGAACAGGGACAGCGCCAGTAGCAGGAAGGACACCAGGCTATAAGGCAGGAGCAAAAGTAGAAACGAAGACAGATCCATGCCGTAATAGAAATAAAGATACAGATTCTGCGGATTGCCTACGGGCGTACACATACTGCCCAGATTGGCAGCCAGCGTCTGGAGGACGATGACGAGCGCCATTTGTTTCTCACTAGTCACTTTCGGCAAGGCCATGAGGGAAAAAGGCACAAAGGTCAGGAGGGCCACATCGTTAGTCACCCACATACTGACAAAAAAACAAGCAAAGACCAGGACCGCCGCCAACTGGCGCATCGTTCCCAAGCGGAGTAGGAGACGCGCTAGTACCGCAGCAAAGACACCACTTTCCCGCAAACCGCCGATGACGACCATAAGACAGAACAAAATAGCCAGTACGGGTACATTGATATACCCGACATAAGATGACGAAGGCGGTACGGCCAGCATCGACACCGATGCCGCCACTACCGCCAGGACAAGTACCAGATTCTCTTTGAGTACTGAAACGACAGATTTCATGCTATGACCTCAATCGAGCTGCTTCCCATTTTCACTGCGGACCTGGGCCGACACGAGGAGCGTGAAGACGCCGGTACCGCCAATGATATTGCCCAAGCCTGTCGGCAGGAGGAAGCGGAAGAAGTAATCGTACAAATCAGAGCCACCCATGAGGACGTCATAAGCGGCTTCACAAGAGCCGACGACGACGTGGGCAAAGTTACCGATAGAAATGAAATAGGTAAAGGTCAAAATGGTAAAGAAAGCGAAGCTCCGCGACATAGGCATGATCCAGACGATAGCCGCAATGAGCATACCTGCCGGGATACCGCGCATAATGTTATCCATCGCGTCAGGCGCCATAATGTGATGCGACACGGTCAGGAGGCACTGCGTAATTTCCGGCGTCGTAAAAACCGGGCTGGACATGAAAAGCGCTGCAATGAACGTACCGACGATATTGGCGCCGAAGACAATGCCCCACAAGCGCAGGAGTTTCCGAAAATTTTCCCAGCAAGGGACACGGAAGACAGGAATAACCGTTGTGATCGTATTTTCTGTAAAAAGCTGCAAGCGCCCGAGAATGACAATCAAGAACCCCGTCGTATAGCCGAAGCCCGTAATCGCTCCCGTCCAAGGGGCCTGCCCGACATAGACATGGATAATGGAGCGGAAATAAAACGAAAAAGAAATCATCAAACCTGCCGCCAACGCCGACAAAATCAAAGGCCATGCCGGCCGTTCCAATTCCAGTTCGCCATCGTGACGGATGATCTCAAAAATAAGATTGGGCGATAATTTCTCATGTTCTTCGACGATGACACGCATCTTCTGGTCTTCTGACTGATGACAAGAAAAATCACAGTCATGATTACACCGTTTAATCATGGATTTCACTTCTTTCTGACATTTTTCTTTTATTATACCATGTTTCTCTTATCCCACATATAAAAACAAGGCCCTGCACCATTACGTGCGATAGGCCTTGTTTAGTTATCCCGAAATGGCGCTCAAGCTCAGCCTTTCAATTTCAATCCGTCATGGAAGGCTTGGCCCACGACGGGACCGATTAGACGATAGGTCATAGTCGCTATGTCGAAAATGATGGGCTGCAATTTATCGTAGTCGATTTTGCCATCAGTCAGGACCGATTCATCAGCCTGCTGAGCTACGATTTTGCCTACAAGGATACCCGTATTGTCATCATAGCTGGTACATTCACATTCCAAGGTGACCGGGAATTCTTCGATAATCGGGGCATTGACATGATGACTCTTGTGGACATGGCAGCCGGCTTTTTCGATTTTATTCACGTTGTTCCCCGTTTCTACGCCAAAATAATCGGCAATATCGACAGTATCCTTGGTAGCAAAGGCGACGGTAAAGGCCTTGGTGTGTTTGATGTTGTCCGTCGTCTTGTGTTTGGCCAAAAAGAACGTGATTTCACCATAATCCGATTGAGCTCCCCAGGCGGCATTCATCGCATTGGGAACGCCCTTTTCGTCGTACGTCCCATGAAAAATCCCTCCTTGTCATAGTTCTTTCTCCATTGTACATCATCAGCCCTGCAAAAACCACTTTATCCTTCTTGATTATATCGCAGCCCATTCCTACTGAACCATTTCTAAGCTGCCTATGTGGCAGTTAACAACATCCTTTTGTGCGAATAGACTGATTCTACCTAAGCTTACGTCAGTTCTTTTTATCTTCCTCCAGCTATTATCTCCCTACGGTCGATTCCTGCTGGGCCAAAAAGGCTTCCGCATCTTGGCGAATTTTTTCCAAATCCAGGCCCTGGTCGCGGGCACCGAAAATGCAACCGCAATAGGGCTGGCGGTAGAGGTGGTAGGCTTCGGTCATTTTCGTCGATGTAAGGAAGCCGTTGTTTTTCTTGAAATCCGTCGGCAAATAAGCGTAGCCGTATTGGTCTTCGATGTCCCGGCCGACTTCATTGATGACCTGTGAGTTCTTATGGGGGCTGACGGTCAGAGTCGTCGTGAAATAATCATAACCTAATTCCTCCATCTTTTCAGCCGTCGCCTTCATGCGCTGGACGAAGCAGACGCGGCAGCGGGCGCCGCCTTCCGGTTCGTCTTCCAGGCCTTTGACGGCTTCAAAATACGTCTCTGGTTCATAAGGTGCGGCCAGGAACTGGACGGCGTGGCCCGTCTTTTCGTTGTAGGCTGCAATGAATTGTTTCTGGACGAGTTCCCGCCGCCGGTATTCCGCTTCCGGATGGATATTGGGATTGAAATAATAGACCGTAACATCGGCCACACGAGTCAGCCTATCCAAGACGGCTGTACTGCACGGACCGCAGCAGGAATGGAGCAGGATGCGCGGCTTGACACCGTCCTGCTGCCAGCGGCGGGCCATGCGCTGGAATACGTTATCGAAGTTAATCCGCTGGTTTTGATTCATGCGATCCAGAATTTCATGAAAATCAATCATCGTTTATACTCACTTTCTAATATAGATTTATTTTATATTATACCATAGCATGGATAGGGCCATCGAATACGGGCCGTGCCATCAGACAAAGCGCATTTTTTATCCCCCCCATGGGCTTACATTGGCCGGACTTTTTTAGTAAAATGGTAATATAGTGAAAATTCTAAGGAAAAGAGGTTTCATCATGCATATACCTGAAAATTATCTGAGCCCTTCGACATGCGGCGTCCTCGGCGCCGTCATGGTCCCTATCTGGCTGTTGTCCATCCGCAAGGTCAAGGAAACGGTGCCCCGTGAAAAGCTGCCCCTCCTCGGCATTGCTGCGGCCTTTTCCTTTTTGGCCATGATGTTCAACATCCCCTTGCCTGGCGGTACGACGGGACATGCCGTCGGCGGTACGCTCATTGCCATCCTCTTCGGACCTTACGCGGCCTGTCTGGCCGTCAGTGTAGCCCTGCTCATCCAAGCTCTCTTTTTCGGCGACGGCGGCATTCTGGCCTTCGGCGCCAACTGCTTCAACATGGCATTCGTCCTGCCCTTTACGGGATATTTCATCTATCACGGTCTGAAAAAGGTCATCTCGTCGGACACCCTCGCTGCCGGTATCGGCGCTTACGCCGGCATCAATGCAGCTGCCTTCTGTGCTGCCGTGGAATTCGGCATCCAGCCCCTACTGTTCACCGATGCTGCCGGTCAGGCTCTGTACTGTCCGTATCCCCTGTGGATTTCCGTACCGGCCATGATGATCGGGCACCTTACCTTGTTCGGCCTGGCTGAAGTCGTCTTCACAACAGGCGTCCTGGCGTATCTGCGTAAGACATCGCCAGACCTGTTCCAACTGGCTGCACCGGCTTCGTCCAGCAAGTCCCTCTTCGGCCTCTTGGCCGCCCTCATCGTCGCCACACCGCTGGGCTTACTGGCTGCCGGCACGGCCTGGGGCGAATGGGATACCGAAGAACTGGCAGATACGGACTTCTTCGGTTCCGCCCTGGGCTATACGCCATCCGGCATGGAACAGGGCTTTTCCTTCGACGCCCTCATGCCGGATTACGCCATTGCCGGACTGCCCGACGCCGCAGGTTACATCATTTCGGCCATCGTCGGCACAGCGCTTCTCATCATCATCTTTAAGGTCATCGCGTCCCTCTTGCCGTCCCGGCCGACCTTCGATACGCCGGTCCAGCATTAAGTGGGGAATGATTTATGAAGCTCCCTGAATGGGCAGCCCGCGAAGAAACATATAATCCCGGCAACGACCGGGATTATTTCATTTCCCGCTCCCTGCTCAAAATCGTCTCCATCCTGACGGCCCTGCGCGGCCAGGGCCTACGGCCAAGACGGCCCATCAGTGCGGCGCCGGCCTTATTGGCGGCCTTAGTACTCATCGCCCTCATCGTCCTGGCCCGGACGACGGCCTTCCTCTGGGCCGTCCTGGCAGGGGAACTAGTGCTCCTCTGCTTCCAGCCAGGCCGGCCCCTGCGCCAGGCTCTCGGTACGGCCCTGGCGGCGGCTTTGTTCTGCGCCGTCCTCGTCGCTCCGTCCTTTTTCCTGGGCAACGGCCGCTACGCCTTTCTTCTGCCCTGCAAGACCTTCCTCACCGTGACAGCCCTGATGCTCTTGCAGGAAAACCTGGCCTGGCACGAACTGACTGGCGCCTTGCGGACCTTTCACGTCCCGCCGCTGGTCATCTTCATCCTCGATACGACGCTGCGCTATATTGCCATCTTAGGCCAAGAAGCGTCTGACTTGCTGACGGCCCTCAAATTGCGTTCTGTCGGCCACAATCCCGATAAAAAAGCCGCCATGAGCGGCGTCTCCGGCATTTTACTGCAAAAGTCCCAACGCCTGTCCCAAGACCTGTACGAAGCCATGTGCTGCCGCTGCTTCACTGGCGATTACCCTTCTTGTAAAGATGACGGACAGCGCCATTTTTCTCCTGCCACAGGGCTGCTCGTCCTGGTCCTGCTAGCCTATGTGTATCTTTTTATCCGCCTGGAAGGAGTCCTCTCATGATCCAACTTGACGACGTCTGTTTCGCCTATGACGACAAGCCCATCCTCTCTCATATTACGGAAACGATTGAACCAGGCCAGGCCGTCCTCTTGAGCGGTCCCAACGGCTCCGGGAAATCAACACTGCTGCGCCTGTTGAACGGCCTGATTTTTTCCCAACAAGGGACATACACCTTTGATGGTACGGTCATTACGGCCGGCAAGATGCGGGACCACGCCTATTCCAAATGGTTCCACCAGCGCCTAGGCTACGTCTGGCAGAATCCCGATTCCCAGCTCTTCTGCAGCAGCGTCCGCGAAGAACTGGCCTTCGGCCCGGTCCAGCTGGGATTGAAGGCCAAAGAAATCTGCCAACGCGTCGACGATGCCCTGGAACTGCTGGGCCTGACCCAGCTAGCCGCCCGTCCGCCTTATACCCTGTCTGGCGGCGAAAAGAAGCGGACGGCCATCGCTTCCATCCTGACCATGAACCCCCAGGTCTGGACTATGGACGAACCGGAAAGCTACCTCGATGCCGACGGCCTGGCTTGGCTTTCAGAATTCCTGCCCAGCCTGAAAGCAGCCGGCAAGACCCTCATCATCGCCAGTCACCACGCCAACCGCCTGGGTGAACTTATTGACAAGGAGATATTCCTAGGGGACGCCTAAAAGGCCTCCCGCTGGTCTTTTTTAATTAATTTATCATTTTACAAAATATTTTGTTTATTTTTTTGGTAATAAAGTTATATAATATAAGCACAAATAGAACAGCAAGACAGAAGATGCAACGCAGCATTTATTTCGCCGTTGCATCTTTTGTTGTTTTCAGACTAAAAAGGGGGCAGTGCTTATGTTGATCTATGGATTGGAACAAGCTTTGATAGCAACTCATGGCTATGAGGTGGAGTTCCCTCAGAAAAAAGAAACGGCCCACCTGGTACAGACGACAGATGGACCGATGAAGGCAGAAAAGAGCTACTTAACCGCCTTGATAGAAAAATGGGTGAAATTCAAAAATCATCATTGCTTGTAAGATTGGAACTGCTGATAGTTGGCCTGTACCCTGGGATTGGCCGAATTGATGTGACCGGCCTTTTCCAGCCATGAGCCGGCATCGTCATATTTCCCCTGACAGAGATAGACGATGGCCATGGCGTTGGCCGCATCCGCCGATTGCGGTGAAAAGCGCAGGATTTCCTGGAAGGACTGCAGGGCGACTTCGTCCCGATGCAGCTCCATAGCGACTAAGCCGCGGTTATACCAAGCCTGCAAATATTCGGGCCGGCAGGCGATGGCCTGGTCATAACTGGTGAGGGAAGCGTCGAGCTCCCCTCTTTTTTGTTGCGTCAAAGCCAAATCATACCAAGCCGCCGGCGATGTCTTGTCCAGTTCCAAGGCGTGCCGGAAGTCCCGTTCGGCCAACCAGTAGTCGCAACGGTTGAAGAAAAGGATGCCCCGATAGAGATAGGCCTGGGCGTCATCAGGCTGGGCGAAGACTTTCTCAAAGCCCGTAATCAGGCTGTCCTGGGTACCGTCCGGCGTCTGGGCTTCCGTCCACATCCAGAGGATTTCCTGGCCATAATGTTTCCCCGGCACAGCCCAGCGGCCATTAAGGCCCGTCCAAGAATCGACTTGACCATAGAGTTCGGGATGCTTTTCAGCCAGCAGTTCATAACGAGGATCGACGATAGCCGTCTTAGGCCGCTCCGTACTGGCATACGCCAGGAGATGCTGGATATGGGCGCGCACGCCGAGCTGAGGCGTAGCGAAATGGGCACCGGCAACTTTATTGCCTGTCGCACCGAGGCCGCAGAAATTGTTCTGGTCTGGCGACACATCGCCGCCATAAGCGAAATACCCCGTTTCCTTCAGGGCCTGGCAGAGGGCCACATCGGGCCGGATGCCTTCACGGCCAGCTTCGTCATAATAGGCTTGGACGACATCTTCTAGTGGCGCGTTCAGCTTGGGATGAGGATTGCGCTGGCGGATGAAATGAACCATCTGACGGGCCGGGATCGTCGCCGGCCCCATAATCGTATCGGCACCGGCTGGGACATCGAGCATGGGCCGTCCATAAGCTTTGGCCAGCTGCCAATCGGCCTGCTTCAAGGCCTTGGTATCGACGCGCAAGGCCGATTGGGCAGCCTGGATGGGAGCCGGAACGATGCCTGGCAACAGGCACAGGCCAGCTGCCAGCGCCGCTATGACTAAGCCTTTGCCCTTTCTATAAGGCATGGTATGTCCCTTGCTTCCGCTTTTCTTCGGTCATCTTGGAAATATACGTCCCGTGGACCAAGGGATAGCCTTTGCGTTCGATGATCTGGGCCATATAGTTACGGAAGGGACAGGGCGGCCGGTGATAGTTGTCGGATACGATGCACGACGCGAAATGGATAGTCACATTTTCCTTGGCATCACCGTATTTCTTCAACTTTCTGCCCAAGTTTTCCATCTTGGCCGACAAGCCAGCACCACAACAGCCGCCGCAGGTTATCATGAGGAAGCGCGTATCTGACGGATAATTGGCAAAGGTATCTTTCCGGTTGACAAAAGTATCCATACAAGCATAGCCGCTGCAGCGCTTGGTGACGATGTCGCACTGGATGACGACGACGAGTTTCGACATAAGAATCCCCCCTCAATTATACAAGTATTTGTTCAAGAACTGCCGGGTCCAATCCGCGTCGATACGGGCCAGGACGGCATCTTCTGCCGGCAGGTCATCGGCAAAATGTTGCTGGAACTGCCCATAGAGCTGGGCCAGGCCATTGGTAAAGTCCACATAGGCTTGTTGGCCCCTTTTTTCATCGACCAAGGACAGGCGCAAGGAACTGTCGTCAGCCGTGACGAAATGGCTCTCTGTAACGGTGAAGTCCTTCTCCTTTTCCCCGACTTGAGCTAGGGCTGCCGCCTTGGTCAGTTCCATCAGACGGTCGTCGAGACCGGCTTCAAAGATGACGATTTTTTCCAGTAAGTCCGCTTTGGTCCGGACCAAGCGAAAGGCATAGCCTGTCTTTTCGGCCATGGCCTTGAATTTATCCCTGCCGTCGGCCATATCGCGGTCGGCATTTTCCTGTTCCTTGTCGGTGGGCGCATAAAAGACCATGAAATGGTGGTTCATATCGTGATATAAAAAGCCATAATCGATGTGGACGTCTGTCCCGCAGTGACCGCAGTGATAGCAGAAAACCTCCAGCGACTTGACGCGGTCCTTCATGCCCGGATCCAATTTCGTATTGATACTGTCCCATACCGTGAAGACGCCGGTCTTCTGGCATTTCGGACAGGTAATGCCTACTTCATGATGCATACTCATGGCAGTCCCCTTTCATTTTTTCTTATTATATCACATATTTTATGTAGCGGATATAATAACAAAAGCCCTTGCATGACATCGCCTGACGGCTGACAGCACTTTACAAATATGCTATAGTAAAGACATCGATTCAAAGGAGGGACGCCTATGAGAGAAGCGTACATCAAATTCATCTTGGCTGCCGTCATTTTCGGCACGAACGGTATCATCGCCAGTCATATTTCCTTGTCGAGTTACGAAATCGTCTTGACCCGTACAGTCCTGGGCGGCTCCTTCCTGCTAATCTTGGCAACGGCCCGCCGCGAATGGGGCAGCCTGCGTCGTGCTTCCAGCACGTCCTGGGTCTGGCTGATCCTGTCCGGTCTCTTCCTGTCCGGGAACTGGCTCTTCCTCTACGAGGCCTACCAACATATTGGCGTCAGCCTGGCGACGCTCATGTGCTACTGCGGCCCTATCCTGATTATGATTCTATCGTACTTCGTCTTCCACGAGCCTTTCACGGTCCCCAAGGTCGCCGCCATGGTCATCGTCACTGTGGGTATCGTCTGCATCAACGGCGCCGATTTCCAAGCCCACGGCCTGTCGTGGGGTCTGGTCTGTGGCTTCTTGAGCGCCGTCTGCTTCGCCTTGCTCGTCGTCGCCATGAAAAAGGTCAGCACCATTGGCGGCATCTTGTCCCCGGCGTGTCAGCTCCTAGTCGCTTCGCTCGTCGTCGCCGCCGTCACCCTGTCCATGCCGACGACACCGGTCCCGCTGGATAGGACCAATATCGCCTGCATGCTCTGTCTGGGCATCGTCAACACCGGCCTCGGCTACTACCTTTATTTTTCCGGCGTCCAGCGCCTGTCGGCCCAGAGCGTCTCTATCTGCGGCTACATGGAACCCTTCACGGCCCTGGCCTTGTCGGCCATTCTCTTGGGCGAAAGCCTGACCGTCCTGCAATGGCTAGGGGCTGCCTGCATCCTCGGCGGCGTTGCCCTCAGTGAACTATGGCATCCCTGCAAAAAGAGATAAAAACTTTTTCAGCTCTTCTGTCATGCCGTCCTGGCGATAGGCCAGGACGGCATGTTCTGTAAAGTCGTCGTCCAAGGGGATGACGGTCAGGCCGGGATAGGCATCTCCTTCGGGCATAGGCAAGATGGCGAAACCCTGGGACAAGCTGATCAAGAGGAATTGCTCGGATAGGCTGTGGCAAAACCGCGATTCCCGGAAGGACTGGTGAAAAACATGGCTACAATTCCTCCGCATCTTGGCAACATATTCCTGGCTGTTCGATTTTGTCAAGAAAGGCCGATGGGCGATGATAGCATCCAGCGTGTGATACTGATCCCGTAAGGCCTGGGAACAGATGAAGGACTGCTCGATGGCAAAGAGGCGCTGACAAGTGAAAGGCCGGGTCACGGTCTGGGCATCGGAAAAGAGGAACCCGTCAATATGGCCATTCACTAAACTTTTCTCTAAGGCCTCCATGTCCTGGAATTGGAAATAGAGCTTACAGTCCGGAAAAACCTCTTCAAAACGGCTCAGCCACATCGATTCGATATACGTCTGCAAGGCAATGCCCAGATACAACCCATTCCGTTGTTTCAGGCGTAACGAGGCACACAAATTCTGATAATCCTGGCAGATTTGCGTCATCCCTTCATAAAAACGGCGGCCTGCATCCGTCAAGGATACGCCGCGGTGTTCCCGGCGAAAGAGCGGACACGCCAGTTCCCTTTCGAGGTGCGTAATGTATTTAGTCATCGTCGTCTGGGCGATATGACAGTTCTTAGCAGCTTGTGTGAAATTCGTCAGCCGCGCTGCTTCCAAGAAATAGTGTATTTTTGTAAGATCCATGGTTTTCTTCCTATCCATCACTTTTTTTCATGGCACAGGACAAAGGTTTCATTAGTCACTCCCTGACGAACGTGGTAGAATATGGACGTTTCAGAAAGGAGCCTGATTCATGGCCTATTTTTCCATTGTTTTATCGCAAATCATCGGATTTGTCGTCTACATCCTCATCGGTATCGCTGCCGTACGGACGCACGTCCTGACCAGCCGATCCCTAGGTGTCTTTTCGCAGTTCATCACGAAAATCACCATGCCGATTCTGCTCTTCGTCATGACCCTCAACGGGGCGACGCGCCAGCAGTTCATCAGCGCCTTGCCCGTCCTGGCAGTGTCTGTCCTGTTATATTTCTTATTATACCTGCTCTGCCGACTTTTGGCACGCCTTTTCGGCCTGAAAGGCAACGAAAATCACGTCTACCGGGCTTGTGCCATGTTCGGCAACATCGGTTTCATGGGCATCCCTATCATCGCCGCGATTTTCCCGAAACAAGGGATGCTGTATATCGCCTTGTTCACTGTCGTCGACCAGCTGTTACTGTGGACGCTGGGTGTCAACTTGACGGCACCAGTAGATAAAGAGAATGCCATGTCCCCGGCCAGCCGCCTGATGAAGATGATCAACCCGGCAACGATAGCCGTCATCCTGGCCGTTATTGGCATCTTCGCCGAAGTCCACTTACCAGAACCAATCAACATGGCCTTATCCAAAGCCGGCTCCTTGACGCCTCCATTGGCCATGATCTACTTAGGCGGCCTGTTCTGCTACATCGACATCCCCCGCTTCATCCGCCACAAAGAATTCTACGGGACCGTCGCCGTTAAGATGTGCCTCTTCCCACCCGTCTTTTACGGTCTCTGTCAATGCCTCGGTGTCGCTCATGAAGTCTCCATCACCATGGGGCTCTTGGCAGCCCTGCCGAGTATGAGCGCCATCGTCATGCTGGCCCAGAACCAGCACTCTGCCGGTGACTACGCCGCCGGGATGCTCTTAGTAACGACGGTCTGCTCCATCGTCACCCTCCCCCTAGTCTGCCTGGGATTGGGATGAAAAAAGAGATTGCCGCACATGCGACAATCTCTTTTTTTGTAATCCTTTATTCGTAGGGGCCGTCCCAAAGGGCGGCCCGCATGAGAGCCATTACCAATCCAATTTCCCTGTAATGAGGTAGACTAACAATCCTTTTTCGGCGTGGCGTCTGTTTTCGGCTTCGTCGAGGATGGTTTCCAAATGTTTTTCCATGACGTCCTGTGTGATTTCATAGCCAGGATGAATCGGCATATCGTGGAAGACCATCGTATCCGTCCCTTCCAGGAGAGCGGCGTCGATCTGATAAGGCATCATCATGTTGATGATCTGGTTCTTCTTTTCGGCATAGTCTGGGTTGGTAAAGAATTCCATGTCGACCCAAGTGTCCGTATAGACACAATCTACCTCGGCAACGACTTTCTTCAGGTCTTCTTTAGAAATATCCGTCGGCAGTTCTTTATAATGACCTGTCGCAGCCAGTTTGTCGTAAAAATCGGCCGGTACGTTGGTAATCTGGCTGAACGGCGTCAAGCCGTACATCATGCCGCCCATCTTGGTGACGATTTCGCTGAGCGAATTATACGTGTTGTTCTTGGCCCCGATATAGAGTACTTTGGCTTCAAAATGGCCGGTCTTTTCGTAGAGCGTCAGCATATCAGCCAAGGCCTGCGTCGGGTGGAACGTATTGTCACAACCGTTGATGACCGGTACGGTGGCGTTCTTCATAAAGCCTTCTGTCGTTTCGGCTTTCTTGAAACGGCCCATGATACAGTCGACGTTGCGGCAAACGTATTTGACTTCACTCATGAGGTCGCCGATAGTGAAATTGCTATCTTTCCACAACTGATTATAAGCTTTGCCGCCTAATTCTTCCATGCCGATGGAAAAGGAGAGGTACGTCCGGTTCGACGTCTTTTCAAAAAGCGTATATAATTTCTTGCCGTCCAGGATATGGCCGTAGTCATCCTGATGCTGCTTGATTTTTTCGGCTAGCAATAAAATGCCTTTCAATTCATCCGTTGTATAATCTGCGAAGCTGTTTGCATGTTTCATATATATCCATCCTCCAATAAGTTAAGACCAAAACTTGTCCGATGGATATATCATAGCACAGCTATATGAATATTTCAAGTATTTATGCAAATTATTTTGTGTTTTTATACATTAAAAAATGCAAAAAAAAGGGCTGCACAAGCTGGCCGAAGCCGCCCTGTGAGCCCCTTAAAAGGTCTATTTTACTTTCCGATTAGCATTTAACTACGTTAGCTGCCTGCGGTCCGCGCGCACCTTCAACGATATCGAATTCAACTTCCTGACCTTCGGTCAAGGATTTGAAGCCATCTTCCTGGATAGCGGAGAAGTGAACGAAAACGTCGCCGCCATCTTCTCTTTCGATGAAGCCATAACCTTTTTCTGCGCTAAACCATTTTACTTTACCGTGCATAACAAAATCCTCCTAAAAAAACAATTCCAGCTATCTTGTAGCTCTTCCGTTAGTGTAACATAATGGATTGACAATGTCAATCGAAACGACGGACATAGTGGACGAAAGAAAAAGGATATTTTTCTTGACCCTTGGAACCGTGAAATTCCCGGCTCCGTTCCTCCCATTCCTCCTTTTGCCAGGCCGGGAAGAACGTATCGGCGCCGTCGAAGGCCGCGTCAATTTCCGTCAGGTACAGGCTGTCGGCCAGGGGAAGAAAGGCTTCGTACATGGAAGCGCCGCCGATGACGAAATAGTCCTGCCCTGTTTCCATAGCCTGCTCCATGGCTTCGACGCTGTGGAAAACGGTGACCGCTTCATGGCTGACGGCGTAGCCGGGCTGATGGGTCAGGACCCAATGTGGCCGGCCAGGCAGGACACCGGGCAGGCTTTCAAAGGTCTTGCGGCCCATGATCATCGTGCGGCCCATAGTGAGGGATTTAAAACGTTTTAAGTCGGCCGAAATATGGCATAAGAGGTCGTTCTCCTTACCGATACCGCCGTTCCGGTCGACAGCTGCAATGAGATGGATCATTAGACGGCCACCTCCATAGGCAGTTTGCCCAAGTGCTGATAATTATCCAGGGCGATGTCGTCGATGGTGAAATCGTAGAAATCGTGGACATCTGGGTTGAGGACCAGCTTGGGTGCCGGAAAGGCCCGGTCGCGGCGAGCCAGCTGGGTCTTCATGGCCTGGACGTGGTTCTCATAGACGTGGGCGTTGTTGATGACGTGCGTGAACAGGCCCGGACGCAAGCCGGCGGACTGGGCTATGAGATGGATGAGGACGGCGTACTGGGTCATATTGAAGGGGACGCCCAGCCCCATGTCGCCACTGCGCTGGATGAGCATACAGTTCAAACGGCCGTCAGTGACATCCCACAACGTCTGATAGGCACAGGGCTGAAGGGCCATGTCCGACAGGTCTTCGATATTCCACAAAGATACGATCATGCGCCGGTTCTGGGGATCCGTCTTCAGCGTTTCCAAGAGCTTGTCGACTTGTTTATACTTCCGTATCTGATAGCCATAGGCTTTGCCAATGGTGCCGTCTGGCCGCATCCATTCGTCCCAGACGTGGCAATTCATCTTCTGCAGTTCCCGCACGTCATTACTCTGGAGCTGCCAAATCCAGAGGATTTCCTTGACGGCCGTCTTGAAGGCGACGAACTTTGTCGTCAAAATGGGGAATTCCTGTTCCAGGTCGAACTGCATGATCTGGTGGGGCAATTTATACGTCCGCACACCGGTGCGGTTGTTGTCGAAATAACCGTGGTCGAGGATATTTCCGACGATATTCAGGTATTGTGTATCAGCAATGCTCATGTATGTCACCTCAAAATCATTGGTTTTCTATGTAAGACTGGATGGCGCTGACGAACTGGCGGCCATATTTATGGAGCTTGAAGCTGCCTACGCCCTTGATGTCGCTCATGGCTTCCAGGCTGTCCGGCTTGAGGGCGGCCATATCCCACAACGTGGCATCGGAAAAGATGACGAACGGCGGGATGTGCTCATCCTTAGCCAGTTCCAGGCGGACTGCCCGCAGCGTGTCGAAAAGAGGCCGCAAGGCGTCTTCATCGATAGCCCCGGCGCGGCGTTTCTGCTGGCGCTTGGGCAGTTCCGGCACGGGATCGGACGCAACGACTTTCTGCTGAACAATGCGCTGATGGCCGCTGAGGGCCTGCCGACCCACTGCCGTCAAGGAGACGATAGGGTATTTGCCATCGGACTGGTCGAGATAGCCGTCGTCGATACACTGGCGGACCATGTCGCGGACTTCGGATAAGGTAAAATCACCAAGCATGCCGAAAGCCGAATTATTTTCAAAGCCATAGCGGCGGACTTTGGCATTCTGGCTACCCTTGAGGATGTCGCAGACCATGGTCATGCCGAAGCGCCCTTTTAGTTCGTCTACACAGAGGCAGATACTGCGGACCTGTTCGGTCATATCTTCTTCGACCGTTTCCTGATCGCAGTTGCCGCATTTCTCGCAGCGCTGCCACGACGGATGTTCGCCGAAATAGGTCAGGATATAATGGCGCAGACAGTGATTGCCTTCGCAATAACGGACCATGGCGTTGAGCAGACGGAATTCGACGGCCTGCTGCTGCGGATCATTGACAGACTGTTCGATGAGGAACTTCTGAATCATAATGTCCTGGCGGCTGAAAAGGAGGATACATTCCCCAGGCGCCCCATCTCGGCCGGCCCGGCCCGCTTCCTGATAGTAGCTTTCGATATTCTTAGGCATTTGGTAATGGATGACGTAGCGGACGTTGCTCTTGTCGATGCCCATGCCGAAGGCGTTGGTCGCGACGATGACCTGTAGCCGGTCATACGTAAAGGCATCCTGCATGGTCCGGCGCATGTCGTCACTTAGGCCGGCATGGTACCGGCCGGCCCGGATGCCCCGCCGCGTCAGCTCTTCATAGACGCGGTCCACTTCCTTGCGTGTCGCCCCATAGATAATGCCACTCTCTTCCTTATGCTGCTGGACATAGGACAAGGCGAAGTCAAGCTTGCGGTTCGTCCGGACGACGCGGAAATACAAGTTCGGCCGGTCGAAGCCGCCGATGAAGATCCGTTCCTTTTCCAGGCCTAAGAGGTTCATCATGTCTTCTTTAACCTTTTCCGTCGCCGTCGCCGTAAAAGCCCCGACGACAGGCCGCTTAGGCAGGGCAGCGATCCAGTCCTTGATGGCGCAGTAGCTGGGTCGGAAATCATGCCCCCATTGGGACACGCAGTGCGCTTCATCGATGATGAACATAGAAATGGGCAAGCTCTGCATGAAGGATGTAAAGAATTCGTTTTCCAGGCGTTCCGGCGAAATATAGACGAGTCTAACCCGACCAGCGCGGATGGCGGCGAAGCGGGCCTTGGCCTCTTCAAAGGTACACTGGCTGTTGATATACGTCGCCGGTATCTCCTGGTTGACCAGGCTGTCGACTTGGTCCTTCATGAGGGAAATGAGCGGCGAAATGACCAAGGTCACGCCGGGCATCATCAAGGCCGGCAGCTGGAAGCAGATCGACTTTCCTGCCCCAGTCGGCATGATGGCCAGACAGTCGCGGCCATCGAGGAGGGTCTGGATAACTTCATGCTGGCCCGGCCGGAACGACGTATAGCCAAAATATTGTTTTAAAAGAGATTCAAGTTCCATCATGAATGGTGTTCCCTTCTTGCGGTATATTGGATGATACGTAATCTTCGATGTGTAAAGCCAAAAGGAGCTGTCGTAAGCGACATCTCCTTTATATCATATCATCTTTAGCCTTATTTTGCCAATTCTTCTTTCAAGACCTTGGCCAGGCGTTTGATGCCTTCGACGATGCGATCTTCAGGCATGTTGGAGTAGTTCAGGCGGAAGTGGTTGGCATGGCCGCCGTGGGGGTAGAAAGGCCCGCCTGGCACGTAGGCAACGTTCTTCGCCAGGACTTTCGGCATGAGTTCTTTAGCATCCATGCCTTCTGGCAACGTTACCCACGTGAACAGACCGCCTTCGGGGTATGTAAAGGTGATGCCTTCCGGAAAATATTTCTTCATCGATTCACACATGAGGTCGCGGCGTTTCTTGTAGAGGGCCTTGATTTTTTCTACGTGTTCATCGAGGTCGAACATATCTATGTAGTACGACGTCTGGCGCTGGCCGAAGGACGAAGCCTGTAGGTCGACGGCTTGTTTCAGCTTGACGACTTTGTCAATGATGACCGGATCGGCTACCATCCAGGCGATTCGCAGGCCCGGCATGAGGATTTTCGAGAACGAGCCGAGGAAGATGATGTTGCCCTTCGTATCCATCGATTTCAGGGACGGCACCTTGTCACCGTCATAGCGAAGTTCGCCATACGGGTCGTCTTCGAGGACGGGGAAATCATAGCGGTTGACGATGTCCATGAAAGCCTTGCGCCGTTCGACGGGCCAGGTGATGCCTGTCGGGTTCTGGAATTCCGGGATGACGTACATCATGCGGACGCGGTCGCCGTATTTTGCCAGGATTTTTTCCAGTTCTTCCGGGATGATGCCCTTTTCGTCCGTCGGCACTTCGACGAATTCCGGTTTGCAGAGCTTGAAGGCGTTGATAGCACCGAGGTAGGTCGGGCTTTCGACGAGGACGACATCGCCCGGGTTAATGAAGATCTGGGCCAGCATGGACAGGCCCTGCTGGGAACCAGATGTAATGGTAATGTTGTCGATATCACAATCGACCATAAAGGCTTTTTTCATACGGGCTGCAATCTGCTTGCGCAAGGGATCGTAACCTTCGGTCGTGCCGTATTGCAAGGCTGCACGGCCATCTTTGGTCAAGATGGCATCGTCGACCTTTTTCAGCTGTTCCGTCGGGAAGAGTTCCGGTGCCGGCAGGCCGCCAGCAAAGGAAATGACTTCCGGCATGGTCGTCAGTTTCAAGAGTTCACGGATTTCAGAAGCTTTTAAATTCATGGCTAAGTCGGAAAATTGCATATCAATCACTCCTTCAAGTTATATGAATCACGCGTTTATCTATGTGTATATAGTATCATCGAAATTACTTTTATGCAATTAAACGTTTGTGTTATCAATATGTTACGTTTCGTACAACCTTTATAAACCAAATGTAAATAACGAGAAGGACTGATAATAGTAAATGTTCAATTAAAAAAAAATTAAAGAAAAACTGTAAAAAAAATTTTAAAAAATTCGCAAAAGAAAAGACGCCCTCATGAGAGAGCGTCGTATTTCCTTAAAATCTAATTATTTTCCAATTTTTTCTTTCAAAACTTCGCCTAAGCGTTTAATCCCTTCGACGATGCGGTCTTCCGGCATGTTGGAGTAATTCAGGCGGAAGTGGTTGGCGTTGCCACCGTTCGGGTAGAAAGCACCGCCCGGTACGTAAGCGACTTTCTTTTCGATGACTTCTGGCATCATAGCCTTGGCATCGAGGCCTTCCGGCAAGGTGACCCACGTGAACAGGCCGCCTTCAGGATAGGTGAAGGAAACACCTTCCGGGAAGTATTTCTTCATGGAATCGTACATGAGGGTACGGCGTTTTGCATAGAGTTCGCGGATCTGTTTGACATGGGCGTCGAGGTCGAACATGTCGATGTAGTACGAAGCCTGGCGCTGTGCAAAGGACGACGTCTGCAAATCGACGGTCTGCTTGAGCATGACGGCCTTTTCCAGGATGTCATGTTCTGCGACCATCCAGCCGATACGCAGGCCCGGCATGAAGATTTTCGAGAAGGAGCCGAGGAAGATGACGTTGCCCTGAGTATCCAAGGATTTCAAGGTCGGCATCGTTTCCCCTTCATAACGGAGTTCGCCATACGGGTCGTCTTCGATGATAGGGATATCATGTTTATTCATGATGTCCATAATAGCCTGGCGCCGTTCCAAGGGCCACGTGATGCCCGTCGGGTTCTGGAATTCCGGGATGACATACATCAGGCGGACGCGGTCACCGTATTTTTCGATAGCGGCTTCCAAGGCTTCCGGAACCATGCCTTTGTCATCCGTTTCGACTTCGACGAACTGCGGGAAATTGACAGCAAAAGCCGTCGTAGCGCCCATGTAGGTTGGACTTTCGACAAGGACGATATCGCCTTCGTTGAGGAAGAGCTGCCCCAAGAGGGACAGGCCCTGCTGGGAACCGGCGGTGATGATGATATCTTCATAAGTGCAGTCCGTATGGAAAGAGGTTTTCATACGTTTGGCAATCTGTTTACGCAAGGGCACATAACCTTCCGTCGTACTGTACTGCACGGCCTGACGGCCTTCTTTTTTCAAGATTTCCACGTCGACTTTCATCATTTCGTCAATCGGGAAAAGTTCCGGTGCAGGAAGGCCACCGGCGAAGGAAATAATTTCCGGATTTTCCGTTACTTTCAAAATTTCACGGATATCCGATGCGTGTAAACTCTTTGCTTCTTCAGAAAACTTTACCATAAAACTTCACTCCAATCTATTCTCTTTCTTTTATGGCTTTGGTTACGACCGGAAAATATGTGTCGTAATGTCATTTATTATACCACTATATGAGCCATGAATCTACAAATTTTATGGAAAACACTCAAAATAAAGCCGTTTATCGTAAGTCGTTCGTCGTAAAAGCCTGCCATTATACCAGAATGGGCTGTGCCGACACTTCGTGGTCCCCCTCCAACACAGCTCTCCGTTTTGGCAACCGGCTTGCATCTCCCTACGGTCGATTCATGCTGGCCCAATTTGTAGGAGCTCGCATGATGGCGGAAACCTTCATGCGACAGCCCCTTTTCCCATGATTACTATTTTTTATGCGACTGATTTAACGCCGTGACTTCAAAGGGAATCCGTTGTTCCCGAACTGCCGCCTTGATGAACAAGATGATCGCAGCTGACATGCTCAGTCCTACGGAATCACAAAAATCTTCAAAGTCTTCTTTTAATTCCTTATTAATGCGAAAGGATACGCCAATTTGTGCAGCCATTCTATCCCCCCTTTTATTTCGCATCAGAAATGACGCGTACTCGTTCAATAGTCGGTTTTCCATTATGGTTTTTCTGGATGGTGTCGATACGGATGTACTGGAGTTCCGGCGAGAATTCTTTGACCAGTTTGCTCAGTTCCGGATCCGTGCTGCCGACACCGCTTTCGACGATGCGGTAGACGATGGCCGCAAATTCATAACGCGTCATCATGCGGTCGCCTTTAAATTCGCCATCCGGGTAGCCTTCGAGGATGCCTTTCTTAGCCAGCGTCGTGACATACTTATAAGCCCAATGGTTTTCAGCGACATCCGGGAAGAGTGTGCTCTTAGCCGGGTCGACAGCCATGCCGTGCATGCTCTGCAATTTGGCAATAAGGGCATCTTGTTCGGCCATATGCTGGCGCATGGCTTTCATTTCCTTGGCCATGGCCACGCGGGACGTCGAAACGTGGTTGCCCTGGCCGAGCTTAATGCTGACACCGGCATTGACCATGTTTTCCCCGCCGCCGAAGGAACCGCCGACACTGAACATGGTGTCTTCATTGGGACGGTAATAAGCACCGACAGCGGCCGCATTGGCGCCACGGTAATTGCCGTAGCCAGCGGCGAAGTCCCACTTATCATCCGGGTCGAAGTCCAGCGGATGGAGAGCCGCCAGGGCTGCTGCGCCGGCGCCGACACGATTGATGCGGTTGCCCAGTTTATTGACCGAACCGCTGAGGCCATTGATAGCTTGGTCACGCTGCCAGAGCTGACTGCCGTTGACGGCATCCGTCGAATCCTGGCTGACCTTGCCATCGGCGACACCGCTAATCTGATTGCCACCCATGTTGACGTTGCCCTGTTTAATAGTGATAGCATCATGGCTGTCGTCGCCAGTCTTGACGGTGAGGCCACCGTTGTCCATAGTCGTGTTGCCCGTCGTAATGGTTTTAGCTTCAATACGGTTGATACCTTTGAGGTCCTTGGCCAATTTGACTTGCAGTTTGGCATTATCACCATCTTGCGAAGCAACGACACCGATATTGTTACCGTCAGCATATTCCGTAGCACCGCCGTAAACCTGGACATTCTTGTTCAGTTTCACTGCTGCCTTGCCGGAATCACCACTGTACTTCATGCCATCGTCCATGGTAGCCACTTCATGAGTTACATAGTTGTGGTCTTCGTATACGACGCGGTCCATGCCGTCTTTGCCACCATGGCCGTCGGTACCATCGACACCGACCTGGCCATTCTTGACGTGGATATCGGCCGTGGTATTCTGACCATCAGCACCTTTAGGTCCTGTCAGGCCAATGTGACCTTCCGTACCATCCTTACCATCGACACCTTTGATGGTGACGCCATTCTGGCCATCCTTGCCTTTAATGGAAATACCATTCTTGCCATCAATGCCGACGCCGGACTTGCCATCAGCCCCATTGATACCCATATGGCCATTCTGTCCATCTTTACCGTCTTTGCCAGCACCACCGATGTTCAGGTTATCGCTGAGCTTCAGATCATAAACCTTCTGCCCATCGTCGCCTGTCTTCTGAGCAATCTGGAGGTTGCCTTCCGAATACGTATTTTCTGTTGTTGGTGCAACTGTACCGCCATTGACGGTAACTTCCGTATGATACTTATCGACGTTTTCAATCTTATTGTTCACCTCGGTGAATTTCGTATTGACGTTCGACTCTACTTGATGAAGTTGGTCTTCCGTAGCAGCACGGCCGCTGACATAAGAACCATCATCCTTCCAGGTCTTGTTGTCCAGGTTAGTGACATACTTGCCAGCCTTATCAGTGCCGGTAGCATTGCCATCCTTATCATAAATGGTCAGGCTGTTGTCACCAGCTTCGACGTTGCCAATCTTGACACCATTGTCGCCGCCAGCAACAATCTGCCCCTTCGAGCCATCGACAGTGACCTTGTTGTCACCTGTGCCGGCCGTAACAGTACCATCGGTGCCACTGATGGCAACTTTCTTATCGCCATTAGTGGCATCGCCAAAGGTAACATCCTTGGCCAAATCGACGGTGTATTTTTTACCGCCAATCGAATTCGTACCTTCTGTGACAGTGATATTCTCCGAACCAGCTTCTACCGTCGTATACTGACCAGCCAAAGTCTTGACCGTTTTCAGCTGAGCTACGTTGACAGCATCCGTATCAGCGAAGCCTGCAACTACCCCAGTAATCTGGCGAGTAATCCATTTTGTGTGATCACTGTCACTGACATTACCCACAGATACGGCCCCATTCGTTGATTTCCAGGCAGCAGCATATTCATTAGTCTGAATATTATGAGCCCCATTCGTTTGGAAATCGTAGCCGACGACACCAGGGCCAACATTAGAGAAGGAATTAGCACCGATAGCAACATAGCCTTCCCCTTCTGTTCCGATTCGACCAGTTTTAGCATTATCACCGATTGTAACATCTTGGTTCCCATTGCTGTAAGAAAGATGACCAATAGCAATAGCACCGCCATTATGTCCATTCGTATTTCTATTATTCGTCTGCGCACCCACACCAAAAGCAATATCGTTGCCCTGAGCAGCTTTAGTTTGGGCTATGATAGTTCCCTAAGAATCAACAATACTTGAGCCAATCGCGATTCCCCCGCTTTCTCCATTGTTTTCAGCTAATGTCTTATACCCAATCGCAATGGATTTATCTTTTTGCGCTTCAGAACCACTGCCAATAGCAATAGCAGCAATACCATCATTATTATTCGCATGAGCCTTCATCCCGATAGCAATGCTTTCTGACTTTTCAGCTTTGGCTTCTGTGCCTAAAGAAATCGCATTATTGCCACCATTATTGGTAACAGCCGCGTTAGTCCCAATAGCAATATTATTTTTGCCTACTACATTAGCACTAGTCCCAATCGCAATGGAATCCTTCGGGCTTCCATTATTGCTGACAGTAGCTCCATAACCAATTACGATGACACCATCAGACTGATTACTTTCGTTTTTTGCCCCAGGACCAATGACAGTGCTATATTTCCCTTTATTAGTGCTGCTGTCTTGCGCTCCTGGATTTTCTTCTGTAATATTAATATTTTGCGCTGCCTGTACTGCTGTAATCCCACCGGTCAAGGTAAAAACAGTAAGCGCTGCAGCTAACGAACAGGTAAGGACTGCTCTTTTTTGCCCTTTCCCTTTTCCTTGGCAATGAGCAATTTCCGACACGACGACGTAGCAATTTCTCGCTTTACTCCAAATAATTTTAAAGATTTTATTCATAAGGCATCCCCTCTCTCTGAATATATTTCATAAAAATATATGAAATATTCGTGCCAACTTGAGGGAACAGCGGACAGATGTGTCTATGATGCAATGACAGCTTTATTTTGCAACATAAAGAAAAGTGTCTCTTTGTCGCGAAATGCAACAGTTTCATGACAAAAAGTATTATATTGAGACAGGGCATAGTAAAAAAGCTTGCCGCATGTGCGACAAGCTTTTTAAGTGATTAGTGGTTAGTGGCTAGTGGTTAGCAGATGGCTTTAAATATAAAAACCATTACCTCAAACATAGGAGAAAGGGACCTTGCATGATGTTCGCTAATTTCGCGCTACATATCCTTTTTATTTTGATATTTTTGCCGCATCCGGTAAATCGTCGAGCGGCTGATGCCGAGTTCTTTGGCGATATCCGATACGCTTTTACCGTCTTGGTACAGTTTTTCAATGTAATCATACGTCATGGCCTTGAGATTCCGGTCGCGGACATTCTTGTCCGGCACGACGGGCGGATTGGGCAGGACCCAGGCTAAGTCGGGCAAGGTAATCTTTTCCTCACGGACGACCAGGGACAGGCGTTCGATGGTATTGGCCAGCTGACGGACATTGCCCGGCCAGGGAAGGGTCTGGAAATAATCGATAACGTCTTGGCCCAGCTCATGGTGCCGTCCATACTGGGCATTGAACCGCTGGAGCAGCGCTTGGGCTACGACGGGAATATCCGCACTGCGCTGGCGCAAGGGCGGCACGTGGATGAGCAGGACAGCTAGCCGATAATAAAGGGCCAGCCGGAAGCGATGTTCCTGGACGGCTTGTTCTAAATCCTTATTGGTTGCGGTAATAATGCGAACATCGACGGGAATGGCCTGATGAGAGCCAAGGCGGCGAATGCAGCGTTCCTGCAGGACCCGCAGCAAATAGTTCTGCAAGTCATACGGCATGTCCCCGATTTCATCGAGGAATAGCGTTCCCCCATTGGCCGCTTCAAAAAGGCCTTCACGGCCTTCGCGGCGGGCTCCTGTAAAGGATCCGCCAGTATAGCCAAAAAGTTCGCTTTCCAAGAGGCTTTCTGAGACAGCACTGCAGTTGATGGTCTGCTCATATTATGGATAGCCTGAGCCAGCATTTCTTTTCCTGTGCCCGATTCCCCGGTAATGAGGATGGTCGATTCACTGGCCGCGTAAATCCGGGACAAGCATTTGACCTGTTTCATCATCTGTGAATGGCCGATGATGTCATCTAAATGGTAATAAGCGGTCATCCCCCGCGGGGAAGAAGGCGTCTTCTTTTGCGACAATCTAGACTGGCGCAAGCTCCACAATACTTTGAAAAAAGCCCGTACCAGGCCGCCCACTTGGGTTGCAAGGTGATATATTCCATGCCTTCGGCGCGAACGTAGTCTTCAACGCCTGCACTGACACCCAGATTGGATACCGGAAAGGGCTGCCTAATGAACAGAAGCCCGCAGAGCCCGTTCATCCGTATCGGAGGCCAGACAATAAAAAGTGACCCCCATCGCCTTGAACTGCACTTCTAAATCATCATAATAGGCGCTCAGCGAAAGGGGAATGATGACGCCGCAGGATTTCCCCTCGGGAACCTGCCGGACACAATTCAACAAATCGAGGACACTGGGCTGAACGACAAAAATCCGTTGCCGCGGATATGTTGCAGCAATCGCTGATGCCATGGGCTCCCACAAAATCACGGCATCCCGTCCGTCCCAAACGCTCTTCCGGATTCGATCCGCTACATCAGCCATAGTGCCATCAATTAGGTCAATCTGGGCCAGCTTCCGTTTCTGCGTTGCAGGCAGAAATTGTTCAATTTTTGTATATAACTGTGACAATGGAGCAACAACAGAAATTTTAAAATTTCTTTGCTTCTCCTTAATGTTTTTGTTTCATTTATAATAAAATCTTAATATTTTTATTATCGTTCTTTTTTATAAATATATCTTATACCATAAGTTGAGATAGGCTTATTATATCACGTAATT
>ENA-UOJH01000473-UOJH01000473.1-human-gut-metagenome-genome-assembly--contig:-C148-NODE-473-length-37265-cov-14.700779_pt1 | contig 37265 bp, 20 predicted proteins | sample MGYA00242345_ERZ723892 | MGnify/ENA metagenome assembly ERZ723892 | reverse complement strand
CTTACACAATTAAAAGTATTGATAAAACATTGCTATATTCTATACTTAGATGTAATAAATTTCCTATTAATTTCAAAATAGTTAAATGTAATTTTAGATTATATCTAAAAGATAGAACTAAAACTATTAGTAAATATAAATCTAAAAGTGCTACTAATGTTGTATGTATTGATTAAAATTATATTAGTATGAATAAAACAGAAATTAATGCAAAATTGCAAATAGTTTTTGATGGTTTATCTTTAAGTAAACATCAAAAGAAACTTATTGGTGAAGTAATTGAAGATATTATACAAACTGTAGAATCTTCCACATCTTCAGAAAAACCAAATAATATAACTATTAATGCTGCAACTAAGACTAAAATAGGAGGAATAAAACAACTTCCTAAGATTAATCATCTTGAAGAAAGTGCAGATATTGATGAAGTTATAACTACTATTAATACTTTATTGTCTAACTTAGAAGCTGCTGGAGCAGTTGCAAATAAATAAATTATGGGAAGACCTAATCGTGGAATTGGTAGTGCTGGTGTTAAGAAACCCGGTAATACAGGTGGAAGAGAACAATATAGTGTAGGTGGTTCTAAATCCACTAATAGTAATAAATCTTCTAAAACTACTAAAAAGTAGTATGTTGAGAAAGATTTTAATCTTATTAATAAAGTTCATACCCGTCATACAAATGGCGGGTATGCTACTTAATAATTTATTATATTTTAATGATATTTATTTTCTTAGTTATATAATAGATTATATTATTGGTAATTCTATTGTTACTACATTCTTACTAATTGTTTGTAGTTATATATTTCATTTTTGTACTTGGCATAGATTGATTATAACTGCTAATATAATTAATATTACTATTGCTGCAATAGATGCTATTTATAAACTTCCTATTACAGATATACAATTACTATTATTATATCATTTTGTTGCTGTTATATTTATTATAATTGCAACTATAATTCATATCAACAAAAAAAATGATAAATATTAAACTTCGTGTTCTTAGAGGATTATTAGAAGAATGTATTAATAATATTGATGCTGGAAATAGTAATCATAATGAAGAAGAACTTGATGAAATTATAAAAGACTTGACTAAATTAAATAGAGGTATTAAACGTATAAGTAAACGTGAAGCTTGTGAACGTATTCTTCATTGTAGTCCAAGTACTTTTGATAATTATCTTAAAATTGGTCTTATTCCTCCAGGTCATAAAGAATATGGATTTAAAGAATTAAGTTGGAGTGAAAAAGATTTTGATGAAGCTACTTTATATCGTATTAAAGATTATAGAGATAAACATAAATAAGCTAATGTTGTAAGCATATCACAACTTAACTCATTGTAATAGAGCATAATTGTAGTAAAAATTACAATTATGCTCTATTGCTATTTATGCTGTTTACTTTTGTGATGTAACCGGTTATAATAAGTATTTTATTAACTAATTAAATTATTAAAGTTATGTCTGAAAGTAAAACTTATGTATTTGGTAATGATGCCAATAATGGTATGCTTGGACTTATTGCTCCTCTTCTTCAAAAACAAGGTCTTGACCCTAATATGGTTATGGCTATGATGAATAATCGTGGTGGCTTTGGTGGAGAAGGTGGTTGGTTCATGTGGATTATCTTCCTATTCTTCTTGATGGGATGGGGTAATAATGGTTGGGGTGGTTTTGGTGGTCGTGGAAACGCTGCTGGCGATGCTGCTCTTGGTAATCTTATTAATAATGATAACGGACGTGAACTTCTTATGCAAGCTATTCAAGGAAACGGTGCTGCTATTAATCAGTTGGCTTCTACTCTTAATTGTTCTATCGGACAAGTTCAGCAAGCTATTAATGCTGTAATGGGACAAGTTCAGCAAGTTGGTAATCAAGTAGGTCAAAGTGCTCAGCAGATTATTAATGCTATTCAGGCTGGTAATTGTCAGATTGCTCAACAGATTGCTTCTTGCTGCTGCGAAAATCGTCTTGCTATTTGTCAGCAAACTAATACTTTGCAGCAAGCTATTAATGGTGTTTCTGTTGGTCAGGAACGTGGTTTTGCACAGATTAGCTATGATACAGCTAAACAAACCTGTGAAGTTCGTGATGCTATTCGTGAAAATACTGCTCAAGTTCTTGCTGGTCAACGTGCTGCTGAAATGCGAGAAATGCAGCGTGAACTTTCTGAACGTGATAGAAAAATTGCTGAACAAGCTGTTGTTATTAATAATGGACAGCAAACAGCTATCTTTGGTCAAATGATACAACAGGCTACTGCTCCTATTGCTGCTGCTGTTGCTGGATTACAAAAAGATGTTGATGGTGTTAAGTGTAAACTTCCAGAGACCACTACTATTCCTTACTCGCCCGTAGTGGGAGTTCCTACTTGTGTAGCGGCTCAATATGGTCTTGGTTTTGGTCTTGGTGTAAGTCCTTTTGGAGCTTGGGGTTAAAATTTAATATATTATAAAAATGTCTTTATTTAATCCATTTATAATGGCTAATAGAAATGGTATTCCTCGTATTGAAGCTACTGGAGTAAATATTAGTTCTACTGCTGTTACTTTTAGTTTTCAGAGGAATGCCTTTTATAACAGAAATTTTGCTGGACTGATTATATTCAGACTTCCTGCTTATACAGCTCCTACAACTGCTGTTCCTGTTATTTTTGATACCGATGGTGAAAGTCAAGCTGTTACTACTATTGGTGGAGCAGCTGTTACTTCTGCAGAACTTAATCAATCTGGTATATATCTTGGATTTTATGATGGTAATACTCTTCAATTATTAACTGGTGTTTAATATATGTTTAGTGCTTTAGTTCAAAATAGTGTATTTTATATCTTAGATAAAAATACTAAGCCTACACTTACAGTTGGTAAAGTTGTTAAGGCAAATACTAATCCTCAATATTATGGTCTTGCAAATCAAGAAATTGATATTACTGTTGAAGCAAACGGAGATACTTATGAATTTAAGAAAATTCCTGCAAATCTTTCTATAGTTAGTCCCTCTCAAGGTATTGTTATTTCTGATAATCCTGAAGATATGACTAAAGAATTTGAAACTATGGTTAAGATTAGTCAACAGATTATTGATAGTATTGATTATCATAGAGGAGTTATTGAAAGTAAAGATAGTATTTTATCAATACTTAATCCAAGATTTGCTAAAGAAAAAGAACAAGAGAATAAGTTTAATGCTTTGGAAACAAGAGTTGGTAGTATGGAAAAAGGTATAGATGATATTAAAACTATGTTGTCTAAAGTGCTAACTAATAAATAAGGAGATAATAATATGTATATAGTAGAAATTACAGAAGATAAAGTTGATGGTATCATTGAACATATGTCTAAAGGACTTAAATGTTTTAATAAAGCTATCGAATGTTTGGAAGATGCCAGAAATGGTTCTCGCATGAATAGACGTAGTTCTGATGCTGGCAGTAGAATTGATGATAATTTTGATGATTATGATGACGATGAGCGATATGGTAATCGAGGTATGCGTCATAATCGCGGTGGCGGACGTTATAGCCGTTACTAATGTTTAATTGGTAGGGGCATTATTGCTCCTACCTTTATTTTTATCTATATGAAACATACACCTTTAGATATTTATGAAGATATGCCTGTTAGTATGAAAAGGTATATTAATAATTTTGGTTGGCATTTTAATAAGAAAGCTTATGATTATGCTACAAAATTAATGACTAAACGAAATCCTAAAACTAATAAGGAAGAACATATAGCCCCTTATACTAAAGAAGAAGTAGATAATCTTCTAAAAGAATATGATATCGAATTGAAAAATAAAATAATGCATGATTATGTTTTTGCTGCTACTATGTGTAAAGCTGATTATCTTGGTAGTTCTATTGAAGATGAACATCATTTAATAAAGTATGTTAAAGATACAGTTGATGATGTTGATGCAAGTGATGAAACTACTTTTAGAAGATGGGTAGCTACTATGGTTGGAAATGGTATCCCTATTGATTGGTATGAAATATGTTAAGACAATATTTTACTATTCCTAAATATAATTGGAAAGTATATGTTTATTATCATGTAAATAGTTATTATATAGATGAAATTCTTAAAAGATTACGAACTATTGGTTGTTCTGATAATTACATTAATGATGCTTATAATAGCATGTCTAATAATAAACTAAATACTGGATTTACTTATTCTAATTCTAATATTAGATGTTCTATTATTGTGATTTCTAATACTTCTACTCCTGCTCAATTTATGAATAGTTATGACCATGAAAGGTATCATTTAATTACTCATATATTAGAGAAGTTTAATATTAATCCTTATAGTGAAGAAGCTGCTTATTTAACTGGATATATTGGACAACTTATGTTCCCTAAAGCTAAAAGGTTTTTATGCAAATGTCATTGTGAATAATCATAATTCTAATAAATGAGTTTTTATTGCAGTAGTATATTATAATAAATATGCTACTGCAATTTTTTTATATAAATAATTTAGATTTAATGCTGATATTTGAAACAAATATATTATATTTGTCCAAAATCATAGCAATTATAAACTAACTAATAAAAATAATATTGATATGGCTTCTATTGCACAACTTGTTTCAGAGATTGCTCATTCTGTTAAGCAACCTGATAGTATCCCTGTTCGTCGTGCTATTAAACTTGGTATAATTCATGCTCGTAACGAAGTTATTAGACGTAGTTATAGTAACCATAATTATACTGATAAAGTTCTACAACAGAGATTTAAACTTACTATTACTGATGTTCCAGATGGAGATATATTTGGTACTGATAATCTTAATATTGCTAAAGTTAAAAGAACTATTAATAAAGTTCCTCGTCCTGTTCGTCTTACCAATAACTTGCCTTTTCATTCTGTTCGTACTGTGGGTATGAAAAATCCTATTGAAATTGCTTTTGTTAAAGAAGCATCTGCTCAATATTATGGAAAACTTCCCGGTATGTGTCCTGCTATTACTTATGATTATATCAATGAATATATTTATATTAATATTCCAGAAAATAGTAAATTTTCTACTCTTGGTACTATTATAGTTGAATCTGTATTTGAATATCCTCATTTAATTAAAACTGAAACTATTGAAGGCAAATTAGACATTGATAATATTGATGATAATGATGAATTTCTTCTTCCCGAAGATATGATTAGTTCTATTAAGAAAATTATTCTTGAAACATGGAATACTAATATAATTAGAGATACTAATGAAATATCTGCTGAAAATATTATAAGATAAAGATAAAATATGATTCCAGATATTACTATTAAAGGTTATTATCTTCAATTTATACATAATGCTAAAATAGATATAGCTGAATATAATAAAAATCTTGAAGTTATTAAAACTTCAAAAGAAGAAGTATATAATTATCTATTTGAACATATTGAAGACATTAAAGATAAATTTGATATTATTCTTTCATCTTATGATAAAGAGTGGAATAATAAAGAATATAATTCTTCTGAATATCTTTATAATACTGTTATTAAAAAATTATCTGTTATTTCTGAAACTACTGATAGAAGTTTACTTATTCAAATTACTAAATATTGTAATATACTGCGTAATGAACATAAATATAATAAATTAATTGTTATAGCAAGTAAACGTAAAGATATTAAATTTAATACTTATCGTAAATATATAACAGCTTATTATAATAAAGTACATAAATGTGTACTTGAAGGAATGGGATATAAGTTTGGTTATGGTATAGGTACATATGTTATAAATCATTGGAAACTTGATACTACTCGTATCAAACATAAAGTTCATTTAGATTATGCGGCAACAAATGCTAAAAAGAAAGAACTTATTTCTAAAGGAATAAAATTATATGATGACAAAGAAGCTGCTTGGTATGCAGCAAGACATATTCCTTATGATGCTGTAGATTATAGAGTTTATAAAGAAGATACTAATTGGTATGAATTTACTTTTATTAAATCTTCTATATTTAGAAGTAGTAATTTAGATTATCAACGTACTGAATATGTAGCTTCTAAATATAGGGGTATGTCTTATATTCAAATGGCAAATCAATTATGTAACACTTTAGATGATATTTATAATCTTCAAGTTGATATTAAATATAAACTTAATATACTTTTATATAAATATCCTACTAAATATTTGAATTATGTCAGAAATGCTGAACAATGTAAATACAAACGTGGAGCGCATAATAGCTAAGATTGACAACGATTTTAATCCTGATAATAGTGATTGGATACCTCGTGTCGGTGCTTGGTGTATTGACGCTATGGCACAATTAGATATTCTTCGTACTAAACGTAAGAAGAAAAAGCTAATTGTTATAGATAGAATTGCTTATTCTGATTGTCCTCTTACTAATAATATTAAAATATATGATAATAGAGGATGTAAAATAGAAGAAGCTAAAGATAGCAATGCTTGTAATGATTGTCCCTCTACGGGGAAGTCCGCGAGTGAAACGAGCGGTACAAGTATTGATATTACTCCATCTACAATTAATGCTATTGAAACTGGAAATAAACAAGCTCCAGATTATGTTATAGCTAATACTGTTAATGATAAATATCCATTTAGATATAATGTTCAACATTATACTTTAGGTAATAATACTAAAAACTATAATTATGTTATAGTAAATAACGATAAAATTGAATTAAATTTTGATACTGATTTTATTTATATAGAATATGATTATATTGAAACAACTTGTAGTGAAAGGTTTGGATGTGAACTTCCTGTAATTCCTAATAATGGACTTCTTATAGAAGCTATTGCTTATTATTGTATGTATAAAATGTTATGTAGAGGATATAAACATCCTGTGTTTAATCTTCAAGCTTCTCAATATGGAACTAATCCATATTATATGTGGACTCAACTTAAAGATGAAGCTAAGAGAAGTATTTTGAACAATAGTATAAATGATACTTCTAAATTATTTCGTTCTAATTTATTTATTGATACTTTTGACCCAAGAGGATAAGCTATGAATATTTCTCCTAAACTTCAATTAAATTTACATCCTAAAGATGCTGAAAATTTATCTTTAGTTACTGCTCTAAATGTTAAACTTGCAAATGATGAGAGCTGTATTACTAATGAAGAAAGTATTGTAGAAAATACTTTTATTCGTAATAAATTAAATGAATATTATGGTTCTAATAATTATACTATTGTAGCTATAATACCTTGTAATGTAGAACTTGTTATTATATCTGTAAATAATGATGATTCAACAAAAGCTCAAATATTTAGATATAGAGAAGCTACGTCTACTGTTGAAGAATCTATGAAATGCGTTTATGGAAACAATAGTACTAATTATCTTAAATATCATGGTGGAAAAATAAAAGGAACATTTACTTATAATGTAGAAAATAGTCTTATTATAGCTATTGCTGAATATGATGGTATGGAAGAGAAAATACCTCTTCGTACTATTAATCTTGGAAATTATGATGATGAAACTATTTTTAATGATAAAGAAGTTCCAGATAGTGTACTATCAATATCTCCTGAAGTTTATATTCCAGCAATGAGAAATCTTAGCTATGTTAAAGGTAATGCCTATAAAGGATGGTATTATCTTTTTGTTCGTTTTAAGATTAACTCTGTTGATTATACACAATGGTTTAGTTTTGGTTTTCCTATATTTATTGATATTCTTGAACATTATGCTGTTACTAAATATGCTTTTAGACAAAAGATAACAGGAATGAATAATCAAGGTGCTTATGCTATTGTTACTCCTCAAGAACCAGAAGATGGTTTTTGTGCTGGATGTTCTGATTATTTTAGTAATACTTCTGATATAGCTAATGAAACTTTTAAAATAGATATTATTTTTAATTCTAAAAATAATGTATATGATAAATATCAAATAGGTATTATATGTGCTTCTAAAAGTTATACTAAAGCTTTTAGAACTTCAGATATTAATGCTGATTTTGGTTCTTATGGTAGTTATACTAAAGAATTTATACTTAATAATGCTTCTTTAATTGAAGCAAGTGCTGAAGAGTTTATCATAGATAATTATAATTATTTTGATGTAAAAAATATTATTAACTATCAAAATAAACTTTATATTTCTAATTATAAAGAAAATAATGCTAATGATAAAAATATAGAAAATCTTGTAGATAATATATCTCTTAGTTTAGTAAAGAGTTCTATTATAGGAAGTAGTATATCACGAGATTATACTATAATGAGTGATAATGATATTGGTGGATATAATAATCAATATGAAGGTGACGGTAATGGTATTCCTGCAACTTCTTTCTTTAATGTTCATGATACTACTAATATATACATATCTGGTACTTGTACTATATATACTAAAGATGGTAATACTACACAAAATACTTCAAAAGTAGCTCAAGCCAGAAATATATATATTATAGAAAAAAGTAGTGATATTACTCCTGATACTTTTGGTTATTCAAGAAAATATACTATTCCTGACTTTATAAGTTTTATTATAGTAGATTCTAATTATGAAACTTGGGAAACTATTGTTTATAAATTTACTGGAGTTGTTACTTTACGATTAGAATATAATAATGATTCTAATTATTCTACTTTAGAAATTAATTGTGATAAGTATGCTATTAATAGTGGAGTTAATTATTTAAATCCTAATAATTCTTTTGATACTCGTAAAAAGCAACATACTCTTATTGAAGGAGAAGTATATAATTTCTTTATTCATTATGTAGATAAGTATGGTCATTGTACTAATGGGTATAGAATAAATAATAATATAAAATACTATGGTGAAACTTTTCCAAATTCTGAGATTGTTCCTATTCCATTTACTTATAATGGTAAAACATATTATGGTGCTGCTCCAATAGATAATAATGTTGCTGTTCATGGTTATGTATATGATACTGTTGATTATGATTTAAATACAAGTGGTATTCGTATATATTCTAATATTAGCGGTACTACTTTAACAGGTGATGTTACTTCAAGTATTCTTACTGCTTTCTTACAGTTATTTAGAAGTTTTGCTTCAAGTGATTATCTTAATGTTAAATGGTATCAAATTACTTCTGGATTTGGATTTAATAATTTTCTTCCTTATATAAATAATAATGGAGATAGATTATTTAGAGTTCCTATTAATAGTCATAGAGCAACATCAATAAATAGATATTTATATAATATTTCTGGAGTTACTATTCCTGAAGGTTATGTTGGTTGGTTTTTATCTTATGAAAAATTTGAACCAATTAAACGTGTTACTGGTATTCTTACTCGAAATGATTTTAGAAGTCAAGATTGTGTTATAAATGAAGATGGTACTTTCTTTAAATTATATACTGCTAATTGTCAAAAGTCTGATTTAATGTATTTTTATAGTGGTCAATATGATATTTCTGATTCTATTAGACTTGATTATAATTTACTTAGAATTGATGCTATAAATTGTTTTGACCCATTAGATATTCCTAATTGGGATTATAATCAACGAGGTAATGCTTATAAGTTCTGTCATGATATGAACAAACCTCAAGTTGATAGTTATAAACTTAAACAAACTGATAAATCTGAAACTACTGTAAATGTAGGAGAATTTGAAACTGCTCCTGCAATGTATGCTACATCAGAATATAAATTAGCTATTGCGGATAGTGCTGCAGATGGTAGAATGGGTCTTGGCACTACTTTACAAATGAAAGATGCTTATAATCTTTTTCCATCTTATATTCCAACTGCTGATAATAAATATAAAATAAAAATATATAAAGCTACTTTATTTAATGCAAGTAGAGACATTTATATGTCTAATGATAAAACTCTTATTAGATGTACTAATATACAATATAGTACTTCATTAAGTAATGATGATAAAGATGCTAATGGTGTAATGACTTATGATGGATGTTTAATATATGAAAATCCTGGTTTTACTTTTAATACTTCTAATAACATAGCGTATAGAACTAAAATTAATAATAAATATTATACTTCTGAAGCTGACAGAAAACATACTTGGGAATTAAATGTTCCATTTTTAGCTTATTGCCAATTTCCTGTTGTTGATGACCATTTTTATGAAAGTAAATGTTTTAAGAATGAACCTACTGGATATGTATTCTATGTAAAACAAGATACAAGTAATCTTGATAAAGCTAATGAAAATAATAAATTTCAAACAGGTTGTATAGTTACTTCAGCAAATAGTATTGATTTATTTGAAAATCGTCAAGGTAGTTCCGATGCTTTTAATTCTAAATCATTTACTAATTATAGAGAAGATTTAGTTTCTGTTGATAATTATAATAAAACTGTTAGACGTAGTGCTGTAATTCAAGATGAAACTCGTGTTAATGGATGGAGAACATTTCCTGTTGAAGCATATAAAAATATTTCTGAAAATAAAGGCATTATTACTAATTTAATTAGTATTGGTACTATTCTTCTTGTTCACACCGAACATAGTTTATTTATGTTTAATACTGATAATACTCTTGAAACAAAAGATAAAGCTATTCAACTTAGTCAGCCAGATTCTTTTGATGTTAAATATCAAGAAGTATTTACTTCATCATTAGGATATGGTGGATTACAAGATGATAAATCTTTTGTTGTAGACCAATTTGGATATATATTTTATAATAATGATTTTCATCGTTTTTATAATTTTGATAATGGTCAATTAAATACTATGGATGATGATATTATTCAATGGCTTGATAAATATAAGCCTTATAATGTACGATTTGCTAATGACAAATTTAATAATCGTATTCTTATTAAAATGAATTATAAAGTAAATAATGTCGAAAAAGATGTTGTTCTAAGTTATAATTATAATGCTAATCATTTTGTTAGTTTACATAGTTATTATTTTGATGAGGCTTATAATACTAAGTCTAAACTTTACTTAAAATGTAATGAAGATTCTCATACTGATTGTTCATTACATCAATTTGTTCAAGATGGTAGTTCTTATGGTAATGCAGATAATGTTAAAAATAAAATTAGAAGTACTACTTTACTCTCTGCTAAGATAGGAATTATAATTAATGAACAATATGATAATGTTAAATTCTTAGAACATATTACTTATAAACTGAATAAACTTGTAAATCCTACTAAAATTGATTATACTTACTCCCCCGTAGAGGGAATGGTTACTCCATATAGTGCTGATTTACTTAAAGTATATAATAATGAGGTTGATACTGGAGAGCTTGATATTCTTATTAATAAAGAAGAAGCTAAAAATGTATTCTGTAATTATAAAAAACCTTATTGGGAACTTGGTAATTGGAATTATAATTATCTAAGAAATAATATTGCTAATTATGATAATTATGGTGATGCTTTTACTATGAGCAGACTATATGGTAATTATTTTGTTGTAGAATTTACATTTTCTAATAGTGATAATCTTAAGATTGAATTTGAAGAACTTAAATATAATATAACTAAATAATTTACAAATATGAAACGTAAAGTTATTAATGATAATGGTCGTCCAAAAGCATTTATTGGTGCAGCTATTGGAGCAGTGGGAAACCTTGTTGGTGGTATTATTGGTAAACGTAAGCAAAAGAAAGCTCAAGAGAAAGCATATAGACAAGCTCAAGAAGAACAAACAAGAAGCGAAGGTGTTCAACAAGCTGCCGCTATGAGTGCTCAATATGCTAATCAAGACTATGTTGATGAATATCGTAATAAAATTACTCTTAAAAATGGTGGTAAAGTTAATATGAAAAATAAAGGTAATGACCGTATAGCTCTTGCCAAAAAGTTCAAATGTGGTGGTAGAAAAAGAGCTAATCTTGGAAGTGAAATTGTTAGTGATTTCAAAAATATTGGACAAGAGTTCAAAGGTGATAATCTTGGTAATACTATTGTTTCTGGAATTAATGGTATTGCTGGAGCAATAAATGGAGGGTCTAATAATACTAAACCTAATTATACTGGTAGTTTACAATCTACTGCTACCACAGCAGGATATATTAGTTCTTCTGAAGAAATTGCTCGTAATGCTGAATTAAAGAAACAACAAAAGACTACTGCTGCTAAATATGGAACTCGTAGAAAAGCATTATTTGGAATTGGTAGTGCTATTAGTGGTGTAAGTAATATGATTGGTGCTGCTACACAATCAACTACACCTCAAAAACAAGTTAAGAAATCTGATGGATTTGCTTATGATACTCCTAAAACTGGTATTGAACAGAATAGTTATCAAACAGATGCTAATGGTAATCCTGTTAATGCAGTTAATACTAATAATGCTGCTGGTAATGAGTATGCTGACCGACTGAAACAAGCTCGATTTGGTACACGTAGAAAGATAAAACGCTCTAAATAAGCTATTTTTAGCTATATGCTGATTTTAATATATAAAGTCTTAGGATAGTTCAATACTCAAACATATTGCTATATATAGCTTAAAATCAATTCATAATAATTCATATTTTTATGAAAAAGAAAGTTCTTAAACCTAATGTAGTTAGAGGTGGAACTGCTGTTCCTTTAGGGGCTAACTACTATTATATGGCTGGACGTAAACATAAGAACGGTGGCATTGATATTGGAAGAAATCCTCGTACTGGTCTTGAAGTTGAGGGTGGTGAAGTAATGCACATTGGAAAAAATGAAGTTAAAGTATTTAGTTCAGTTCCTTTTCTAAATGGTAAATCTCCTGCTCAAAAAGTTATGGGTGGAGAAAATCCTAATAGAGTTTTTAATCAACAAGAAGAATTTAAAGATAAACATAATATGAATGATGATGGTACTAAAAGAAGTCCTCGTAAAGCTAAACATGGAGGACTTTATTCAGTTACAATTAATGGTAGGACTAAATTAAGGATGTTTCCCTCTACGGGGGAGTGGAATAATAGATATGATAAAACTCGTCGTACTAAAAAAGCTGGAGGTGGTCCTAAAGGTATTAATCCCGATTTATATGAAGAAGATGATGGTTATGAATATAACCCATCTTTAAGTCCATCTATTAATGATGAACTAAGAGAAGAACATATAGAATCAAAGAAAAAAGATACTATTGGACAAAATCCTAATCCTACAAGTAATACTTCGTCTACTAATAATGCTGATAAAAAAGATAAAAAGAAAGATAATTGGTTTAATCGTACTGCTAATAAAGTTGGAAAATATATAAGTGATAATCCTGAAACTATAATTGATGGGATAGGACTTAGTTCTAATATAATAGGTGGACTTGTATCTCATAAAATGAATAGAGATATGCTTAATAAATTAAAATATAATCGTGCACCTATTGCTCGTAAAGCTGCTAAACTTAAAACTCGTATTAATATAAATCCTCAACTTGATAAAATGCGAGAAACGCTTGCAGCTTATGAAAGAAGTGTTGATAATAATACAGCAAGTTCTCGTGTTGCTCTTGCAAGAAAACAACGTGCTCGTCTTGCAAATATGTTGTCTACTAATGAACTTTATGGTAGTAAAGAAAATATTGAAACTGAATTGATTAATAAAGATAAACTTAATCAACAATCAGTAACTGATGCTAATATTAGAGATTATAATGATTGGAGCGAAAAGAAAGTAGCTTTTAATAATGCAGTACTTGAAAAGAAAGCAGAAAACGATGTTTCTCTTATTAACACAATAAATACTGGAGTGCAAGATGTTATTAGTAGAACAGAAAAGAGAAAGTCTGAAAGACAAACTCGTCTTGCAATGATGGCGGCTAATCCTAATGTCAATCCAAGAATACTTAAAGCTATGGGTATAAAAGGTATTACTGATAAAGATATTGAAGCTTATGATAAAGCTTATGGTAAAAAGAAGAAAGATAAAAAGTCTTCAAATAATAATTAAAATAATATTACTAATATGAAAACATTTGATTATATTTCTCGTGAGTATGTACCGTCTATTGACCTTAATACTTTAGGTAAAACGTATGATACTCTTGAACAAGGACATAAAGAAGCAGTAAAGGCTGCCTCTGACCTTGAAGTTACAATGGCTAATCTTGACTTAAATGAAGCTGAAAGTGAATGGCGTCAGCAAAAGATTAACGAGATTAAAGAAACTGTAGCTGAAAATACTATTTATGGTAATTCTTATGCCGCTCTTGATGATATTATTGCTAAAGCTGGAAATCTTGCTTCTGACCAAGGCATGATAGGTCGTCTTCAAGCTCAAAAAGATTATAAAGCTTTTAGAGAAAGAGTTGAAAATGATAAAACTCTTCCTCAAGATTATAAAGATTATTATCTTGAAAATAATCCTTATCATTATGAAGATACTTATGATAAAAATGGTAATATTATAGGTGGAACTAAATGGACGCCAAATAGTTCTCCTACTGCTATTGTTCCATTAAGTCAACTTGTTGTACAAGGAATCTCTATTGCTGCTAAAGAATCTGGTGATGGCACTATGACTCGTTGGTTAGATTCTAATGGTAAAGTTACTACTGACCCATCTAAAGCTTTTGATGGAGAAGTTTATAATAGTACAACTAATCAATGGGAACGTCTTAGTCGTGAAAAGATTTGGCAAGGTATTAATTCTATGATAGCTTCTACTCCGGGTGCTATTGAAAGTATTAAGCAAGATTATAATGTTGCACGATGGAGACATGATAAAGCTGTTAAAGCTAATGATAATAAACCATTTGAAAGTGATGTTACTGATGCTAATGGAGTTTATCTTTCTGAAGAACAATATCTTCATAAAAGAGTAGACCCTGCTGTTCAAGCAGCTTCTTATTATAATTCTGTAAGTAGAACTACTTATGGTAATGGACTTGCTACATATAAAGCTGCTCAAGCAAAAGCTGCCGCAGCTGCTGAAGCTGAAAGACTTAGAATGTCTGAAGCAACTATGAATGGACGTAATACTCCTGTTGAAATAAAAGTAGATGCTGCTGCTGAATTTATTTCTACTAAAAATATGGCTGAAAATAATATTAAATCTTTATATAAACAGCTTACTGGTAGAAATCTTTATATTAAGCCTGATACTACTGTAAATAATATGAAGCAACTACTTGATAAGTATAATATTCCTGCCGCAAATAGACAGCAAATATATGCTAATGTTAGAGCATATAATGAAGCTAATGCTAATCTTTCTGCTTATACTAAAGGTATGAAAGACGAAGATAGAAATAATTTTTTATTTGCTGCTCGTATTAAATCTGGAGGACAACTTATTTTAAGTGAAAATGGTGGTTCAAAATATGACGATAAACTTATTGGTAATATTAATAGTTTATACGGTAAAGATGGACAAACAGCTGTTATTACTTTAAGTGATAAAACATTACAAAATGTTGATAATATTATTAATGGTGGAGAATATGAAGGTTATTCTAAATTAGGTATTAGACGTGAAGGTAATAAAATTATTATTCCTAAGTCTGCAATGTATTCTTTGCCTATGATTTCTTCTATTATTGAAAAAGCAGAAACTCGTGCTAATAAAGGATTTTGGGCTACTGGTTACCAATTACTTACTCAAGGTAGAGGTCGTTTTTCTGTTGATGTTCTCGATAAAAATGGTATTAGCATACATTCCGGAGAAAATAGAATAAGATATGCTAATGAATCTAATCCATATGGTACTTCTGAAAGAGAATTAAGTTCTGATACAGATAGAAATATAATTCGCAGAATGGCTGGAATATATAATGATGGTATAGAAGAAACTACTAAACTTTCTAATAAATATAAAGTTGCTCCTACTACAATAACAGTTAGTAGTCTTAATCTTGATGGTAATCATTTTACTGATGCTACTCTTCTTGACCAATATAATAAAGGTTTAATTAGTAAAGAACAATATTCTACTTATAAAAAGTATTATGATGATTCTTTTGAAAATATTATCAGAGGGCTTGATTTTAGTCAGAATCAAATGTATATGACTGAAGAAGGTGGTACTCGTAAATTAGTTGAAGATAGTGGAGAAAGATTTAATTATGGTTCTGAAATTCTTCAAGCTGTTAAAGATAAACGTGCTGTATTTAGTCCTACTATTGTTCCTGGAAGTTATGACCCATTAACTGGTGCTCCTATTGCTGGATATAATATTACTATTCTACCCAAAGTAGATAGTAAAGGAAATGTTGTTGGTGATGGTAAACAAAAAAGATTTTATATTCCCGGAATGATTAACGAAACTGCTTCTCAATTTATGATGCAAGACCCTTATGTTCAAGCATTTAATACTATTGCTATAACAGGAGCAACTAAATCTACCCGTATATTATCTGATTCTAATATTAATCCTCGTCTTGGTAATGTATCAATAACAGGACTTGGTAACAATATGTATCAAGTTCAATTTGGAGGTTTAACTAATGTTATAGGACAAGAAGATGCTACACTTCTTACAACAGCAATAAATGATTATAATTCTGCTAAAAATTCTTTTATGTCATCTGATGAAAATACTATCAATCAAAGAATAAGAAATACTATGGCTAATTCTGCTAAAACTATTGGACAAATATATGGTGTAAATCCCGAAGCTGTTCTTGATAGATTAATTGAAGATATTTATACAATACAGTAATACTATGAATATAGATGATTTTTTGAAGAACGGAGTTAGTGTTCCTAATCCTAATTATAAGAAACCCAGCAAGAAAAATCCCGCTGGGTCTCCTAAATTTATCCAAAGTGATAATTATAATGATGCTTTAGACTATGGAAGCAGAATAGGTAAAGCTCTTGCTGCTAATAGTTATGATTTAACGCATCTTAATACTGGTACTGAAAAATGGGATGATTATGGTGTACATATTAATCCTGTTAATACTGAAGAAGAACTTCAAAGAGAACGTGCTAATAATCAATCTGCTCTTGAACAAGCTGGTAATGCTGTTGTTCAAGCTGTAGGAAATGAAGTAATTCTTGGTACAGCTTTAGGTCTTAGTAATCTTGTAGATGCTGCAATAAATATAGGAGCGGAAGAAGGTGAAAATGATTATACTAATCCTGTTAGTACTTGGTTAGAAGGACTTCAAAATGATGTTCGTAATAGATTTGAAATATATCAAAAAGACCCTAATGCTACTTGGGCTATTGGTGATTTTGGATGGTGGGCGAATAATTCTGTTAGTATAGCAAGTACTGCTTCTATGCTTATTCCAAGTACTGCTATTGTTAAAGGTCTTGGAGCTGTTGGTAAAATAGCTAATATGGGTACAAAAGCTGCACGTCTTGCAGCTCGTGCTACCAAAGCTGTTACAGGTACTACTCGTTCAACTGCTCGTCTTGCTAAATCAATAGGTGTTAGTACAGAAATAGGAGCTAATGCTTTTCTTTCTCGTACTATGGAAAATTATCTTGAAGCAAGAGGTGTATATACAGATGTAAGAGATAATACTCTTAGCCATATTCAACAAATGTCTGATGAAGAAAAGCAAAAAATGATTGAAAGAAATCCTCAACTTGCTGGTAAGACAGATGAAGAAATGGCTAATTATATTGCAGGAGCAAGTGCTGATAAAACTTTCAGAAATGATTATGCTATGCTTCTTATGGATATTGCTCAATTTAAAGCTATTGGAAGTCTTTGGAAAGGAATGACTAATAAAACTACTACTGCTGCATTAAGACAAGAGAATAAAAAAGCTATTAAAAGTCTTGTAGGAGAAACTACTGAAAATGCTACTAAAGCTACTTCTAAAAATTCTTGGTTATCTAATAGATTGGATAGAATTAAAGAAGGATTAAAACATCCTCTTACTACTGCTGGAACTATTGAATGGTCTGAAGGTATTGAAGAAGGTTATCAAGGTATTCAAACTGAAAAAGGTAAAGAAGTTGCTGAAATGATTCTTGACCCTGAATTTACTCCTCGTACAATAGGTAGTTATCTTACTGATGGAGAAATATGGGAACAAGCTTTTTGGGGAGTTCTTGGAGGTATGGGTTTTCAAGCTGCTGGTAAAGCATTAGGAAATCTTTATCGAAAAGGAGAAGCATTATATAAACATAAAAGAGGTAAACTTAGTGATGAAGATTTTGCTTCTAATATGACTGCTGAAGAAAAAATAAGAGCTTCTGAAATAAATAATCGTGCTGCTATGAATAAGAAGTTTGTTGATGATATGAAACTTCTTAATGACCTTAAAAGTCCTGATGAATATAGAGAAGACCCTATTACTGGAGAACGTCTTAAAGAAGATAGTGTAGATGTTAATAAATCAATTACTCCTGAAGAAGCAGAAATTAAAAAGGCTAAACTTGTAAACGACTATGTTTCTGCTATGGCTATGAATGCTGTTGATGCTGGTAATTATGATTTATTTAAAGAATATGTTTTAAGTCCTGAATTTGATAGATATTTTCAAGAAGCTGGGTTAGAACTTAATGCTGGAGATAGACAATTTAGCCAGCAAATGCTTGAAAAAGCAGATGAAGTTGCTAATAATTATCAAACTAATTTATATAATGTTCTTAGAAATACAGAAGTAGAAAATGATTCTGTTGTAAGAATTGCTGCTCGCGAGATTACTCGTGAGCAATTAGCAGTTAATGAACTTTCTGAAAGAAGAGATTTATTAGAAGATAAAATAAATGAACTTAATACTGCTGATTCTACATTAATAGATAATTATAGACGTAAAGCTATAATTAATTATGTTAAAAAACAACTTGCTCAAATTGATAAAATGGAGCAAGCTATGTATGAAGATTATAGAAATCATAATATTACTGAACAAGCTAAAAATCAATATGAAAGAGATTATAATCATCGTAGAAAAAGTCTTATTAAATTTCTTAATGATAATAATCCTTTTGAAGGTGATGTTGCTAAACAAATACAATCACTATATGAAAATATAGGTATTAATGACCAAGCTATTTCTTCTGAAATAAACAAGACTATGAATGTTATTGAAGGTCTTATTACAGGAGAAGATACTGGCTCATTGCCTAAGGCTGTTACTGAACTTATTGATAAACAAATTGGAGTAGAAGATGCTCTTTCATTTACTGAATTTAATCTTCCTAAGACTCAAGAAGACTTTGTTGAACGTGTAAGTGATACAGAACAACAAGTAGATAAACTTGCTAAGAAAAGACTTGATGATGCTGCTAAAAAAGTTGAAGATTATATTAGACAACAAGATGATTTACAAAAAGCTATAAATGATATTATGGCTGGTAATGTAGAAAGTCTTAAAAAAGAACTTGACATACTTAAAATTGGATATTATAGTACTGATGGTTATACCAGAAGTATAATGGCTACTGTTCGTGAAGAACAATCTAAACGTAGGAAACAACAAGAATCAGAACGAGAAGTTGTTGTAGATGGTTCTAAAGGTTCAGAAAAGAAAGCTGCTGAAGTAAGAGAAAATATTAATGCTGTTAATGATGCTGCTGAAGCTAATAGTAATAAGGGGGGAACTGACTCACAACCATCTCCCTCTACGGGGGAGGAAACATTAACTCCACAACAACCTCGACAAGAACCTACTCAAACTGCTGAAGAAGAAGCTGCTAAAGCAACTATTACTGCGGAAGAAGTAGAAGGTTTTGATAAAGCTGCTGTTGCTGATGCTGCTAAAGTTGCTGAGGCTTTCAATATGAATATTGATGAAGAAGCTGTTGGTAGAGCAAGTACTATTGCTTTTGATATTTTCAAAACATCTCGTAATATATTTGATGATGCTTTAGGAAAAGATATTAATAGTCCTGAAGTTCAACGTCTTATTACTATAATTACTGAACGTCTTGAAGAGCAAGGTGTTAGTGTTGGATTTGCTCCAGCTGCGGCTAAAAGAGGTGCTCGTCTTGCTCTTAATATGATAAGTAGAAAACTTGCAAGTAGGAAAGATAGTAAAGCAGACTTATTCAAAAATCTTGCTGATAGTATTGCTGCTAAAGCAGACATGACAAAAGATATGGCGGCTATTACTAAATCCCTTAATGATGCTGAATTAGATACTATTATAGATAGACTTCTTGATACATATAAAGAATATAAAGATATTGCTACTCCTAAAGGACAGAAAGTTATAATTAATCTTGAACGTTTATTTAATGATATTATTTATAACGAAGACATAGGTATTGATATTGATACTGCTATGCATATTCTTTATAATATGCGTGATTATATTACCAATCCTCTTAATACTAAATATGAATTTACTCATAGAAGAAGTCTAAATGCTATACTTAAAAATCCTGTTGAGTTCTTTAATAGTGTTACTAATGCAAGACTTGAAGAAGTTCAACTCGATAATTATATGCATATTTCTCCAAGTAGTAAACGTACTGAAGAATATGAAAGACTTATTGCAGGATTAAATGGAGGAGAAGATGTTGAAATAGAATATTTGCCAGATAGAAATGGTAATCTTAATTCTATTAGTCTAAAAGTAAATGGTAAAGAAATAGGATTTATTTCTACTGTTACTCCTAATTCTACTAATACTGGATATAAAGTATTTATTAGCAAATATAGTGGAGGTATTGCTTATAATATAACTCAAGACGGAGAAAATTATTCTTCTAATAGTGATACTTTGTTTAATGCTATATTTGATACTAATGATGTTCTTTGGGATATTGTAAATAAACAACATCGTCATAATCTTAATAGTGGAAATAGAGCTATTAATGATGAAGAGATTTCTAAGTTTATGAATCATCCAGTTATTAAGAAAACTATTGCAGATGGTGTTATAGTTCTTCCTAAAAAATGGGATGAAAGAAGTAGAAAAGTTGTAGATAAATATGTTACTGATAAGCAAAAAGCACAATTTATTATTAATGCTATTGAAGGTGTAGTATTTTTTAATCCTTTTGCTCAAACAAGAATTGAGTATAGAAATAGTTATAAACAATGGATTAAAAATGCTTTTACTAATTATAAAAATACTCATAGAATACAAACAGCTTTAAGTACTAATAAAAAGATTATTACTAAATTTGCTGGACTTGCAAATACTTATGGTGGAGGAAATACTGATATTAAATCTATAATAGATGATACTGAACATGGTATCTCTGATATTGGATTGACATTTGATAGAAATCCTGTTGTTGGAGTTGTTAGTACTGATGGAAATACTATGTTAATTAATGAGAAAACAGGTAAAGCTGTTTCAAGTGCTGCTCCGTTTGCAGTTGGTAGTATGGGTATGCTTATTGGCGGTCGTGAAGATACTCCCATACTTGCTATGTTTACAAGTGCTAACAAACTTGGTAATAAAATTAAGAAACAATTAAAAGATGAACTTACTGATATACTTACTGGTTTCCAACAAGGTAAATATACTTATGAAGAAGTAGATAAAAAACTGTCTTCTTTGTTTAATGGTCCTGGTATTAATAATCCTACTATATTTCAAGGATATAGTGTTGTTCATAATGGTAATAGTCTCGCACTTAGTATTGGTGGACAACTTAAACAATATGTTCTTGTAATTAATAAATTTAAGAAAGGAACTACTGAAATAGGAACAGGTATTAGTTATGCTCCTAATGGCGAACGTGAAAAATCTCGTAGTTCTATTTCTGTTGATAAAAAGTTTATTAATAATATAGCAAATGAAATTGCTGATAATGTAGTTTATAATAGAACTTTTTATACTCTTGATAATATAGGACAAGATAATACATCTGATAATCCTTATATGCACAAAGAGAATGGAAAGTTTGTTATTGACTTAGGTGGAGTTAAGACTATTTATGATAGTTTTGGAGATTTTATTCTTCAAGAAAATGCTTTTAATACTAATCAAGGCAGAAATGAACAAGGTGGCTATTTTGACAATACTGATAAAGTTAATTCTCTTTACATAGATATTTCTGTACTTGAAGCACCTGATTCTAAACAATCCCCCGTAGAAGGAGAATACAAATCTGTTGCTGATACTATTAGAACTGCAACTATTGATAAACTTAATTCTTCAAAAGAACTTCTTGAACATGCTACTGTTCCTCAAGATGAAATAGATTTCCTTAGTGGAAATAATGTATATAATATACCTCTTATTCCTGAAGAATATGGTTATGACAGTAAACTTACTCGTGAATATGCTGTATTTAGAAATGGCAAGATTTTCTTTGGTAATGCAGGTGCTAATTATGTAAATAGTTCTCCTTTTAGTCTTAAACGACTTCTTATTCATGAAAATCTTCATGATAAATTTAATAAACAAAATCTATTTGCAAGACAAGGACTTGTAGAAGATTTATTTGATACTTATAATGCAACTCTTGAAGCCATTGAAAATATAATTCAAACCGCAAGTGAAGATAGTGCTGAATATAAAAATGCTGTACAAGTTAGACAATGGTTAGAAAATAATAAATTTAATCCTACTGATTATTTTACTCAATTTAATGCTGAAAAGAATGCCCAATATGCTGCAATGAGTGAAGAAGAGCGTTCTCGTATATTTGCTGAGGAATGGCTTGTTGAAACTCTCACTCAACCACTTTTAATGAACTTTCTTAATAGTACTGAATATCGTGGTCAAGAAGTTGCTGTTGAAGGTATTGCTAATGAGAATAAAACTATTTGGCAAAAGATTATTGATTTGCTATTAAAATTATTCGGCAAAGGTCGTACTAATATAAAAAATAATACTATATTTGCACAACAGTATCTTATACTTGGAAACATTGATAATACTATTAATAATACTAAAGAAGAAGTTGATGAACAAGTTATTACAGATAAAGATGCTGGAAAAGATGCTACTAAAAATACTGAGGATTCTAAAGAAGTTGTAGAAGACGACTATGATGAAGAACTTGGTATAGTTGAAGAAGATACTGATGATGCAGAAGATAGTTCAGATGATGCTGATAGTATTAATCTTGATGATGAAATAGAACTTGATGCTATTACTACTTCTGCTGAAGAATATATTATTGACCATGTAGCTAATGACGGTGGTGCTACTGCTGAAACTTTCGGCGTTACCCGAATTACTAATATGGCAGACTATTTGAATATGTTTGCGGAACAAGATAAGCCATTGATAGCTAAAATGCTTGAAAATGGTGAACTTAAATACGCTTGCCGATAAATAGGTCAGCCGAGCCTAAGCCGTCAAATACAGAGCTAAAAATAGCTATGTTATTTGGCGGCTTTATTGTTTTTGTTCATAATCATTATATAGTTATGGATTGTTTTGAATTTGGTTTTAATATCATTAATGATATTGATGATAGACTTAAAACAACAGTTAATTTTGTAGCTGATGGTAAAGAACGTAAAGCAAAAGTTCTTGCCGGTTATGTTAATAGTCAAGAATTTCTTGATTATTGTAAAAAGAGTGAAAAATTTGATTCCACTAAAAGTCTTGCTGAAAACAATCAAAATGTTGTAAGAAGTCTTCTTCGTAGATATTTTAGAGAAAGACATAAAGATGTTGTAGAAAGTGCTGCAAAAGCACAAGCAGAAGCAATGCAAGGCTTTAGTAGCGTTAATGCTAAAAATGTAGCTATTGATTATACTGCTACTGTTATTAACAGAGTGTATAATTCAATGGTTCAAGAAAGCAAAGACAAACATGTTAAACTTGATAGAAAGAAAGTTATTAATCAAGCTCTTTCTACTATGGAGACAGAGTATATAAATGGTTGTGTTATACCTTTATATAAAACTCTTAGAGAAAAAATGTCTTCTCTTTTTGATGAAAAACTTGATGCTTTCAAAGAAGCTCAAAATGAAGCTGCCAAACTTACTAAAGAACTTAAAGAGCTTAAACGAAATGCTAAAAAGAATGCTGATGCTATTAAAGAAACTACTGCTAAATTACTTGAAGCAAAAAGAAATAGATATAATATTGCTCATGCTCTTGTTGCTGAAAGAGGAAATGTAGTTCAAAAGAATTATAATAATATGATTGAACAAGCAAAAGGTAATCCTAATGCTTGGTTTAATGCTGCATTTAATAGTTCTAAACTTGTATCTATTGTCAATGAGTTTAAAAATACTCTTGAAAGTGATAAACTTATTGATGAAAATTTCCAAGATGAAAATGATGTTGTTAATCCTGATTCAGAAAGTGTAGACGAAATGTCTAAATCTTGGGAAGATAAACTTTGGGCAAGTTTTGATAAAGCTGTTGCTGCTGATTTGAAATTATATTTTAATAGTCTTTATAGACTTTCTGCTCCTTCTGAACTTGGTAACAAAAAGTATTCTTATGATACTAATAATGAAGTCGGAGTTCCTACTACAATGGGAGCTAACTTTGTTATTGCTCAATTAATCAATTATGGAAATTATAATTCTGTAAATGATTTTATTGAAAGTGTTATAAATATGAGTCAGCAAGTACCTGAACTTTATGGTTTTATTACTATTGCAGATAGAGCTGTTGAAGACCCTGTATTTGCTAATTATTTATTTACTCAACTTGCCAGTCCGAAGATTATTAAAACAATGAATGTTTTAACTGAGGAAGGTATTGATTTTACACAGTCTAATAAATCTGCCGATGCTTTAAGTTATGTTGTATATAATATGCTTAATACTACAAGGTCTACTATGACTGATGTATTTACTACTAATGATGTTGATAAACTTAATGAATTAAAGACAAGATATAAGAATCTTAAAAATGATTTCTTTAATGCTACTTATACTGATGAAACCGATAGACAAGACTTTAATAAAATTAAATCTGAAATAGAAAATACTATTTATGATATACTTAAAAAATATTATCCTAAACTTAATATTGTTGCTCTTAAAGGATATTTATATCACGACCCTGCTCACGTAAAAGATAGCATAGATGCTATTACAAACAATCTTATATCTCTTCTTAGAAGTGTTGAATATACTGTTGAAGAATACAATATTGCTGATGCTAAAGGTAGAGAAGCATATAAGTCTTGGATTACTAAAAAGAATAATGCTATCGAAGCAGGACTTCCATTTACTGAAGCTATACCTGTTAGAGATATGTCTGCTGTTGATTATAGTAGATTGAATTATCCTATTATAGATATTGCTAAAAAACTTGTTAATTATACAGCTGTTAAAAATGAACTTAATAGTGTTAATGCGGAAGGTAATCTTGCTTCTGATATTATAAATAATAGCTGGATTACTAATACTCTTAAACAAATAGCTTATGGTAATAAACAAGATGCTAACGCTGGACTTAATAGACTTCTTGAAGAAATAACTAAAGGAGAACAGTATCGTTATACTCCTTTATTTTGGGGTGTAAAAGATAGTAAAGGTAATTATCTTTCTGAAGGATTATTTATAAGAGATAATGGAGGTAATGTAAGAGTTAATCCTAATACTCGTAAAATTATACAAGTAAGTTTATTTAACGGTATTAAAGATAGTGATAACTCTAATGCTGTTATGTATAATCGTATGTCAAAAGGTGATTATTTTCTTACTAATCTTTATGCCTATTTTAATCCTATTGCAATAGGTGAAAATATGGGTACTTCTTCTGTTGAATTATCACAGAAATATGCTGGATATTTTATGCGTACTCCTTCTGATGCTCCTAAAAACTTTATAGTTCAAGCTCCTAAACTTAATGCTCAAGGAATATTAACTCCTGTTGCTTCTTCTGTTGCAGCTTATGCAAATAAAGTAAGATACGATATAAGTTTATTTGGTTTTAGAGACGGAGCTGAAAGTAAATATCAAAATGAATATGATGATTATATCATTGGTTCTTCTAAAATAACTAAAAAACAAGTTTGGAATGCTTCTGATATTTATGAAATATTTAATGGTACTATTGATAATATTAACTATAATAATATGTATAGTATTCAGAATGAAGATGGCTCTGTTACTGTGCCTATTGTTTATAAAAGTGGAGATGATACTGATATTGTATGGATTATAGGACAAAAAGTACAAGGGGAAACAAATAATATACTTTATAATTTCCAAGTAGTAGATATTACTGGAACTAATGATGAGGATATGAGTGATAGTTTTTATGCAGATATCGCTGATATTATCCGTCAAGAAGGCATTGCTAATGGTCAAATAGAAACTACTGTTAATAGAAATGTTGCTATATTTGCAGGTATTCGTCAGAATCTTCTTAATGAATTAAATACTTATATTGACCAACTTAATAATGTGTTTAAGAAAGATACTAAAGGCAATTGGAAATTAAGAAAAGATACTACTGGTCTTATTGATAGAGCACATTATAATGGAACTATTGCTAAAGATGGTAAACTTACTGGTAATTTCTTTAGTTTTAGAAAACTATTTCAGACTGATGGAGTTAATGTACAAGAGCTGATGGAACAACAACTTTCCCTCTACGGGGGAGTAGACGGAGGTCTTATACATCTTACTCAGCAATCTGGAAGTATTAATATGAGTCATGGTCTTGTTCGTGAAGAAAATGGAAGACTTATTCTTAATTTATCTAACGAAACAAATCAAATTCTTGATTCTATTACTGAACAATGGATAAAAGGTTTTAATAAAGAAGTTGTTCGTAGAACTCAACAATATAATAAACTTATTGCTGAACGTTTTAGTGCAGAACAAGTATTTGATTGTATGCTAAATTCTGCTAATGCTGAAATGTCTTTCGATGATTTATTTGAGGGAGATGTTAAGTTTTATAAGAATGCTCAAGATTTTCTTAAACGTGCTAAAGAAGTTCAAGCTGCTGGTAAGGCTTATGCTGGGTTTGATATTAATGATGCTCTTAGTCAAGAAATAAAGGACTGTGTTGATAGAAATGGAAATGTTCAACCTATAACTGTTGCAGGAGTTAATATTGCTGAATTTGCTAATGCTTACTCCCCCGTAGAGGGAAAGACAGGTGAATATCGTACATCCGCTAATGCTCGTAATGGTTTTAGGGCTGTTACTATTTATAATACTGTTCGTCCGAGTAAATATGCTAATCGTATTAGAGAAGAAGTATTTAATATTCTTAAAACTAAGATGAGCGAAGAGCAGGCTACTAAGATTGCTCAACAAGTGTATACCGGTTATGCAGACAATACTAAGACTAATGATGCTCAATCTTATATTACTCTTGAAGAATTTATTAGACGTCGTTATGCAGATGGTACTCTTGACCAATATCAAGATATTCTTTCTCAAATATATGCTATTCGTAGAGGAGAAAAGACCATTAAAGATATTGATTTAGCAAGTATTAATGCTCGTATTCAAGTTCAAAAGAACTTCTATTTTGATAAACATTTTGATACTGCTACAAGAACTCATTATGCTCGTCAGATTAAAAATGCTGAATTTGTTCTTATTCCTGAATTTCTTGAAGGTACTGAACTTAAACAGCTTTATGATATTATGATGAAGCATGATATTGGACAGGTCAATACTGCTGAAACTTCTAAAGCTGCTAAAAAGAACATTCTTACATTTTGGGATAATGACGGTAACATTAATCCTAATTTTGAACAAGAAATGATTGCTAATGGAGAAGCAGCAATAGAAGATTATTATTATCGTTTTCTGTATAAACAGCAAGATGTTCCTGAACATATGAAAGATGAACATAATAAAGCTGGTATTCAGATTATGAAAAAGATTATTGATAATGCTGATGAAAGTGTTGCTCCTTATATAAAACAATTCTTTGATAACTATTGTGCTAATATTAAAGATGATTTTAATAAAATGATTTTTAATATGTGTTGGAAAGTTAATAAAGATGGTAGTCTTTCTAATATTGATGGCACAAAAGAAGTACTTGATTTTACTGATTTTTATAGTAAAGCTCGTCATGAAGCTCAACGTCTTGGACTTGACGAAAACTTTATTGATTATATTACTCCAAATGAATTAGGTAATCCTACTATGCCTAATTATATGAATAATGTAAGTAGTAAACTTGAAAGTATTGCTCAAGCTATATTTAATAGTAATATTACAAGACAAAAGCTTCCTGGATGGCATGCTGCTCAAGTTACTCAAATTGGACATGGTATGAAAGTTCTTGATGAGAATGGAAAACTAAGAGAACTTAAATATCATCCTGAAGTTAAAGATGCCGATGGTAATGTTAAACAAGAAGCTTACGCTGAGGTTATGATACCTCGTTGGAGTAATCTTATTCCTAAAGATTATCCTATTGAACAACTTGAAAAAGAAGGTCTTGATATTCAAATTGCTTATCGTATCCCTACTGAAGGTAAACAATCTGTGTCTGTCGTTAAAGTTGTAGGTTTTCTTGATGATGTTTATGGAAGTACTATTATGCTTCCAGATGAATGGGTTACTCAAACTGGTGCTGACTTTGATGTTGATTCTGTATACGCTATTAGTCATGAAATTTATGCTGTAAGAGATAAGAAAACTAAGGCTATTACTGATATTAAGAAATGGACTGCTGAGGCTGCCGGTAGTGATTTAGGAAAATATAGAAGATATATATCTGAAAATATTGAAAGTAAGATTCCTTCTGATTTAGAAGATGACGAACTTCATCCTAACAAATATAAGCAACTTAAAGAACGTCTTAAAAAAGCAGTTAAAGATAAAGATTATGCTGAAATAAATAAGATTGGTAAAGAAGCTGGTCTTATGACTTTTAATGAGTTTAAGGCTCTTCCAGAAGTAGAAAAACTTCCTCGTCAAGTTAGAAATAATAATATTCTCGATGCTATGATTGCTATTATGAGTAGTGAAAATAGTCGTGAAGAAAATTATTCTCGAAGTAACTTTGATGATATTACTGATGCTATGAGAGAAATGAATGATGCTCGTGGAGCAAGTTCTATTGCTCGTAGCACTTATAATCTTCTTGACCAAATTGATTTTATGGAAAATGCTATGAGTGGTGCTTCACTTAAAGCTTTTTCTGTAACTCGTGATACTTTTAATAGTGTTAATAATTATGTTAAAAGTGAACTTGGTAAAGGACATGAAATTATTGTAGAATATGATATTACAGATGGTCAATATGATTACGATACTATTGTTAATGCTTATGGATTATATAATCCTACTACTAAAAAAGGAGATGTTATCCCATTAGATAAAAATGGAAAACTTGCTAAATCAAAAGCTGACACTGTTAAACTTAGAGTTAAACATTATCGTCTTGCTAATAGTAATAATAATCGTAATGTTGTAGGTAAACTTGCAACAGTGTATAGTTCTGAAACTACTGCTCACATTCTTGATGCTATTAAAGAAGGTGCTATTTATAATGAAAATGAATATACTTTTGGTACATTTAAGACTCTTATTGATACTGGTATAGATTATAGAACTGCTATTGCATTTCTTATGCAACCTGCTATAACTACTATTAATGAAGTTAATAATGAAACTAATAGTATTTATATTAATGGTGGAGGAAATGCTATTAAAACTGCTATTAAGCGTATTGCTGCTAATGCTGGTTATACTCTTGGTGGAAAACCTATTACTGATTATTCCGACTATGATACTGTAATGTTACTTTTGAACACTGACAAACGCTTTCAAGAGGCTGTTTATGAGCTGTTTGGAGCTGAAATAAGCGATAGTAAACCGCTTGCTAATGTAGTGTTCAGCTTAGATGTAAACAGGCTTAAAAACCGCTTAAAACAAGCCGAAATAACTAATAATCCCGCATTATCACAAGAAGATAAAGCTATTAGAGATGCTGCTTTTGATATTGCTATGGCTCTTACTTTTAATAAGATACATGATACTACTCAAAGTCTTGAAAAAATTATGCGTTGTAGTAATCCTGATAGATTTGGTGCTAAACAAACTGTTCGTGCTACTCGTATGATTAGAGATAATATTAAAGAATATGGATTTAATGAAAAGAATCCTATTAATAAAGTTGTTAGAGTAGGTGATAAGAATTTGCTTGAAGCTCTTTATCCTGGGTTTGGAAGTGAAGACGGTATAAGAGTTGAAGAAAGTGCTTATCCGTATCTTGCTGCTTTCTTTAAGTATGCTACTGAACCAAGTATTCAAGCTAATAGTGTTTTATTTCCTACTGAAAATAAACAATATACTGATGTTACTAATGCTGCTCAACAAAAACTTGGAATTATTTTTAATGACGAACAATATAAAGAATATAAGCAATATATGATGAGTCAAGTATATGCTTCTGTTCCTTATTTAACTACTCCTTTAACTATTACTGAAGAAGGTTGGTTTGATACTGATGATAAAGCTATTGTTGCTGCTACTGAAAATGATGAAAACTATTGGAATAAAGAAATTTCTCGTATATTTGGATATACTGAAACTTCAAGAATGAACATTGATATAAAAGATATTTATAATCCTACACGAGAAGAAATTGATGCTTTCAATAAACTTACTCCTGCCCAGAAAGTTCTTTGGATACAAACTAATCTTACTGATGGTAGAGGTATTTTTGAATATCTTAATGTTAATAAGTTTAATCAATGGGAATATAAAAATAAAGGTTATACTCAACAAACTATAAGATTTACTGATAGTAGTGATAATATGCAAGAAGTATATCTTGCTTTTAATAATAGTTTTTATAATACAAGTCCTATTATTAGACTTGCTACTATGGATTTAATTAAGTACGCTTTTGTAGTTGAAGGATTCAAATTTAAGAAAGGCGGACTTAGTAAGATTATTACTAATAATTCTATGTATAAAAACATAGAAGATATGGGTATGAATATTATACCTGTTATTCAAAGAGTATTTCAATATTATGCAGACCCAGCAAGTGCTGTTACTACTCAATTTATAGATAGATTTATTCGTAGTCATAGCGAATATGCTAAAACACTTAGACTTGATAGACCTGAAAATAAACATGGTAATGCTAATTTAGCATTTAAATTTAATATTTATGGTCAAGGTGATAGTCTTGTGTTTATTCCTTTTGAAAAACGTGCTGATGATTTACTCGCTGCTATCAATGTAGAAAATACAGGAACTCCTCCTGAATATATTAAAGTTAGTAAATGGATTGGAAGAAATAAAAGAACTAATATTCTTTATAAAATTTGTAAGACTGAAAAAGGTATTTATCTTATTCCGTTAAATCTTCTTGAACGTAATGAAACTGGAGATTTTAGTGTTAATCCAAATAATAATAGATATCCAGATGTTTCTTATTATAATTCTCTTATCGATGCAGTTATTGCACAAAATGTAGCAGCTAAAGAACTTACTAAAGATGGTTCAGAAGTTAAAGAAGTATATTCTAAACTTCGTAAAGAAAGTGTTCTTCCTCGTTTTAAGTTTACTACTGTTAAAGAAAGTCTTGAAAATAAAGATGAATTTAGGCGTATTCTTGTTAATGGTACTGAACGTGAAAAAGGTGAGATTGGAAAGTTTATTAGTCATATTTCTGATTATGTAAACTTCCCCGTAGAGGGAAAAGGTTCTTACGTTTTAGTTCGTTCTAATTCTAAATTTATCGCTAATCAAATACCTCGTGGTGTTTCTGTTATTCAGAATATTCCTGTTGGTGATGATATTGTTACAGTAAGTATTTCTCATGCTAAACAGCCAAAGCAATTTGCTAATTCTATTAAGAATAAAGATAAACTCAATTTTAATGAACTTGCTGTTGAAGAAAGAGCTGCTTATGAAGATGCTTATAATGGGGGTGCTATCTATTCTTCTTATTATAAAGTTACTCCTGTAACTAACGAAGAAGTTAGAGAACAAGTAGAAAAGCAAGACCAAGAAAGAGAAAATAATATAGCTCCAGATATGGCAGCTATTACTTCTGATGCTACTGATTTTTATGTTAGAGAACAAGATAAATATGATATTGTTGATTCTACTGCTAAAGATATGATGAATGCTCTTAAACGAGCTGAACGTCAAGGTGATGCTAATGCTGCTAAAGCAAGACGTACTCTTGAAATGAAAAATATTAATGAAGGTCGTTCAGAAGACATTGTTAATAATAGAAAGAGTATTTATTCTGTTGTAGCACAGTATATGGAGATATATTCTAATATACTTGATAATACTATAAATCATTATAAGATTGATGGAGAAGAATATAATCTTGGACAAGATGAACTTTATACTGCTCTTAGAGAACATCCGGAAGAAGTAGAACCTATTGTAAAACTTCTGCTTGAAGCTATTACTTTTGGTAATACTTTTGGCGAGATTATGACTTTACCATTTGATGGTCTTGATACTGAAACAATAAATGCTATTAAACGTATTAGAAATAGTATTACTAAAATTAGAAATAATAATATTATTAAACGTGGATTTGATAGAATGTTTAATAATTATATTGCTAATGAATATTCTACTAATCCTAATGTTCGTATGGGACTTGTAAATCTTAATGATACTTTTGGAGATGCTGGATGGTGGGAATCTTGGATAGGAGATACTGCTATGATTAGCAATAAAGAAATTCAAACTGTCGTTAAGATTGTTAATAATATAATGACACAAGCTGCTATTGAAGATGCTCCTAAAAGAAAACAAGAGTTTCTTGATAGACTTGATGGTATATTAAATAAGCCTGGAACATTTAGATGGGAAAATGTAGTTGATGGTCAAGGTCGTCTTATTAGACCATATACTTCTCAATTTATTGAAGAACGTAATAGACTTCGTAATGCTGTTCAAGAAGCAAGAGATACTTATGGCGAAGATAGTTTTGAATATATAAATGCTAAACTTGAAAGAGATGAATGGTATGCTGAAAATGTTCATCAAATAGTAGTTCCTGATTATTATAGAGCTAAGAATGCTAATATAAGCAGAGTTCTCGCTAACGCTCCTCAAGAATATCTTGAATATATGAAACTTATACATGAGCTTTATAATGATAATAGACCTACTGGTATTCTTACTAAAGAAGAAAGAGATAGACGTAAAGAAATTAATCGTAAAATTAATCAACTTACTTCTGAATATAAAGATGAACATACTCTTAAAAGTGAAGAAGAACGTTTTAGAGCTAATCAATTAAAGAAATATATTGAAGAAAAACGTAGACTTGATTATGAATATTTTGAATGGAATGAAGCTTATGGTTTTAAAGAAGCTCTTGCGAATAATCTTGCTATTATTGAAAGATATGAAAAGAAACATCCTGATGAAACATTAGATAAACGTCTTCAAGATGAATCTTATCGTGAAGCTTATGAATGGATTAAAGATAATTCTTATTATATTCTTGATGAAAATGCTCAAAAAGCTATTACTGATGCTTTCAAAACATTAAAAGATGAAGATAATGTTAAAAGTAAACAAATAAGAAAAATACTTAATGATGCTAATGCTTTTGATGATTTTGGAAATATTGACCCTCGTAAACTAAGTGATGAAGATATTGCTAAAATAAAAGAACTTACTAAACATAAATACGATTTTAGTTATGATAGTAATGCTGGGGAAGCTATTCTTATAAAAGATATACCTACTGGTCTTCCTATATTTAAAGATAGTTTCTATCGTATGCTTCGAGACCCAAGTGAAAACGAAAAAGAAGTTAATCCTCGTCGTATTAAAATTATTGGTAGAATAAATGAACTTCTTGGTAAATGTATTGGTGATGATGGTCGTATTCATACTAAAGATATATTTGAAAAACTTACTGAAGATGAACGTGAACAATTAGCTGAAGGTTATCGTGCTCTTAAAGCTATTAAAGGTAAACGTAAACCTAAAGAACTTAGAGAAAAGTTTAAGAAGAATGTTGATTTTATGGTTAATACTGAAGCATTTAATGAAGAATATGCTTGGGCTTTAACTAATATAAAAGGCACTAAAAACTTTGATACTTTTCTTGATATATTTGTTCAGACTGATTCTTCTGGAGAAATCCAATTAGATGATAATGGTAATTATATTCCAAATAATGACATTTATGGATATATTGTTCCAAAAGATGATACTTATGTTGATGAAAATAAAACAAAAGCAAGACAACTTATAGAAGATAATCTTGATTTTGTTCCTACTGAATATTATTATGCTGCTATGCATGAAGCTACTGAAAAAGGTAATTTTACTGAATGGTTCCAAAAGAATCATGTATTTAATCCTTATAAACATAAATTTGAACCTCTTCGTATCTGGACTACTATGAAAGTTAATCCTAATGGTAGTCTTAAAGGAACTTACAGTTATGTTCCTACATACGAAAATCAAGAAAAGAATGTAAAAGAAGAATATGTTAATCCTAATTATAAACAATATAGTGCAAACTATAATGTTGATACTGGTAGATATAATAACTTTGTAAGTCTTAGTGATAAAGAAAAACAAGTTCAAGAACTTCTTCAAGAAGCTATGGATTTCTTTGCTAAATATAATAACAATAGTCCATTTATTGAACAAGGTTTTATTCCTCGTAAAAGAAAAGTTGAAACAGATACTAAATGGTTTATTAAGCAAGCTCTTGGAGGTATAGGTCTTGAATATCGTAATGATTCTGAAGATAAATGGTATGAAAAGGTTGATTATACTAATGACAGAGAAATAGATAATGATATGCTTCATCTTTTAAGAGGTAAAGGATATAAAGAACTTGAAAAAGTTAGACCTCGTGGATTAAATGAAACTCCAGAAGAATATCAAAAATATCTTGAAGCTGTTAAAGAGCGTAATACTGAAATTAAAGCTAAAAATCTTGAAATAGATAATGCTTTATTAGATACTGATTATAGAACTATATTTGCAGAAGCTATTCATCAGCAAGTTATTAATAATGCTAAGAACAAAGCTAAAAATTGGCTTTATCTTCTTCAAGAAGATTTAAGAAACAATGAAGCTCATGCCGTTAGTTCTCTTACTGGAAAACTTGTTACTGATAAAAAGAGTAGTACTGATGCTAATGAAAGATTCGTTACTACTAAACAAAATCGAGCTTTAGATTCTGTTGAAGCATTTACTCGTCGTGTTATATTTGACCAATTTAAAAAACGTACTCCTCTTAATAAATATGCTGATTTAGCACGTAATATTACTTCTGCTAAATATATGATATTTAATGTTACTGGAGGTGTTGCTAACGTTGGTACAGGTTTTGTTAATATTATGGGTGAGGCTTTTGCTGAAGATAATTTTACTAAAAAAGATTTAAGAGAAGCTGTAGGAATGTATCTTCATAATTCTATATCTATGATTGCAGATATGTATAAAGATAAAAGTTCTAATTTTGCTGTTGCTCTTACTAAATATTTTAATGTTGTAGATTTCGATGCTATGAGTGAACGAGTTCCTGGTGAAACTGCTGGTGAATATGCTCGTAGAATGCGTAATCTTATGTATAGTCTTCAATCTGGTGGTGAACACTTTATGCAAAATAGTGTTCTATTTGCTGTTCTCAAACAAAGTAGAATATTTAATGATGTTGATGGTACTAAGAGATGTGGAACATTCCAACAATATATTTGGAAAACAGAATATGATACTCTTCTTTCTATTATAGGAAATGATGAAACTCTTATTGATAATCTTGGCGAAATGAAACGTCAGATTCGTACTGATAAACAAGAAGCATATAAATATGATTCTTTCAAGAGAAATATAGTTGAGGAATTTCTTCGTGCTCATTGTAGTAAAGAACAGATTAAAGAATATGTTACTAAACGAAATGAAGCTATTAAGAAAGCAAAAGAAGATTGGAATAATATGCCTACTGCTATTGACCAATTAGAACTTGGTAATGATGGAGCTATCCATATTAAAGATGGAAGTGAACTTACTCAAGATATGGTTAATGGTCTTCGAAATACAACTATTGCTCTTAATAAAAAGATACATGGTGTATATGATAAAATAGGTGCTGCTCGTATTGAATTTAGCTGGTGGGGTGGACTTGTTATGCAATATCATAAACATATTTATCCCGGAATTATGAAACGTTTCCGTTGGAAAGGTTATTATAACGAACAGACTAATACTGTTGAAATAGGTTCTTATGCTGCTCTTGTTAGATTACTTGGACGAGAATTTAGAGGTCTTAATGATAGAGTTTCTAAACGAAAAGATGCTGGAGAAAATGAAGCTATTGCTTCTGTTAGAGAAATCGCAAAAGCAGCTCTCGATGCTATTCTTAATATTAGAACTAATTGGGCTTTAATGCCTCAATGGGAACGTAATGCTGTTAAACGTTGTCTTGGAGATTTATATGGTATAGCGAGTGCTATGTTAATGGGTATAGCTATATATGCTATGACTGATGACGATGATGAAAAAGAAAGTGAATTTATAGCTACTGCATTATATATTTCTGATAGACTTCTTTCTGAATCTCAAATGTATACTCCTTGGGGTCTTGCAAGTGAAGCTTCTACTCTTTGGTCAAGTCCTATTGCTGCTACTAATGGTCCTGAAGATTTACTTAAAGGTCTTGGTTTCCTTATTCAATGGATGTTTGATGAAGACTTTGACCCGACTTATAAGACTGGACTTTATGCTGGACAAAATAAAGGTTGGGTTCTTCTTAAACGTAATATTCCTCTTTATAGAGTAATTGATAGACTTTCTAATATGACTAAGAATAATAGTTATTATAGAATTAATGAGAAATCTCTTAATATGCGATTTAGTAAAATGATTGCTGATGAAATTAATCCTGATTAAATGCGTGGATTGATTGATTAAAAAAAAGGCTCACGAAGAAGATTTTATTCCTCCTCGTGAGCCTTATTTTATTATTGCTGATTATCAATCTATTGTTTTAGATTTATATAATGATATAGTAATATGCCATATTTTAGCTGTTTTTAGCTACATATTGCATTACTTATTAGCATCCTTAGTATTATCTTTCTTTATATTAGAAGAGCTATTTTTAGCTTTATTCTTAGAATAAGTATTAGCATTATTATTTCTATTAGTAGTAACAATACTCTTAATATCAGAAAGTTTTTTAGATATATCAGAATTATTCTTATTTATAATATTAATAGACTTAGCTAAATTATTAGCAGTTTCTTCATTAGCAATTTTGAATTTACTAAGAATATTATAAATAGTTTTTATAGTATCAACAAGTTCAATAATAGGTTGTTTATACTTTTTATAAGCATAAATAATAATAGCAATAAATACTATTATAACAAGACAATAAATAATATTAAATACTATCATAATACATCAATCTTCACTCTACGGGGTGTTGAGGAGCGTAGCGACGAATATAATTACAATCAGTATTAACAAAACTATGAACATATAAACCATTACAGACTATAATAGTATCACTACGCTTCGCTCCGTGAACTCCCCCGTAGAGAAGTTCTTAATTTAATTACTTCTTACCTTTAAGACCATACTTAGCCCATTGTAGAACAAAACCAAG
>ENA-UOJH01000463-UOJH01000463.1-human-gut-metagenome-genome-assembly--contig:-C148-NODE-463-length-38011-cov-13.315497_pt1 | contig 38011 bp, 26 predicted proteins | sample MGYA00242345_ERZ723892 | MGnify/ENA metagenome assembly ERZ723892 | reverse complement strand
AAAAATCATCAAATAAAGTGATAAATTCTTCCTCAAATAATCTGACTAGCCACATCATCCTTTCTTTATTAGAAATTGAATTTAACAAAATATTATTCACAAAATTTCTATTACTGAGTGTAACCATTTAATAAGTGGCTGCACTTTTTATTTGGAATAAGAAAATAAAACATTTATCTCTTTTTCTTAAATAAGATGCATTCATTTAATCAACCTTATTTTTATATATGTATAAAGATATTTGATTATATTATTAAAAGTCAATTTATTCTTTTGGTATTAAATTCAGATTTAATTATTTATGAATTCTTAGTAATTATCATTTAATCAAATTTTATTCGTAATATTTATTTTATTAGCTTCTTTTATGTTGAATCATTTATGTGAAACATAGATTTTCCTCCTTTCATATAAGTAAGACGTAGAGATTTCTAAAAATTTTAAAAAATAAATTAAAAATGGGACAAAAATTATTAATAGTACCATTTAAGAACATTTTTTGTTTTTAGTATTTGTTTATAATCAAAAAGTTTTATAAAATGAAAGCGCTTACATGGTCGGTCGACCGATTGGGGACAATAATATGGCTGAAGATAATAAAACAAGAGACAAGATAATTCTTGCTGTTGAAGAGCTTATTGCTTCAAAAGGGGTTAATAGTTTTTCATTAAGAGACATAGCAAAATATTTAAATATATCGACTGGTAGTCTTTATTATCATTTCAAAACTAAAGATGAAATTATATCTGCAATTATTGATATTCATTTTAGCGATTTAGAAAGAGACTATGATGCGTGGTTAATAAAACATAAAGATGATTTAACGATTGAAAGATTTTTAGATGTTGTGTTTTATAAAAGTACTGAATTATATAACCACTCTAAAATCCATGTGTATCTTATAAATGAATGTATGCGTAATGATGAAATTAAAAATAAATTACTTGGATTATGGAATGAGTGTAAAGCAAAGATAATAGAAGGCGTTAAAAGAGTTTACAAGAATCATGATAATTATGAAGAAATAGCAAGTACTATTTTAGTTATTATTGAAGGCTTAATCATTAAAACAGTTCTTGGAAATAAGACACAAGAAGAAATTGAAAATATAAAGAAAATGTTATCGAGGCTATAAATATGAATAAAATAGAAAAAATAAAAAAATTATTAAATGAAATGGGACATCATGAAATTACTGTTAAAGAAAGAGATGACATTGTATTTTTAGAAGGAGAATTATCTTCTTGGGATGATATTGTTAATATTGGTTTAAAAATAAGTAAAACAAAATTATATTCTCACGTTGTAAATAATATTAAGTTAAAAGGATTTACGCAAAAAGTTAATAAGCCATCAATTAATGATTTAACTTTAGATAATAAAAAAGTAGATGTTCTTGTTATTGGCGGAGGCGTTGTAGGCGCAGCAATTTTAAGAGAATTAACTAAATATAAATTAAGCGCCTTACTTGTTGAAAAAGGCGAAGATTTAGCATTAGCTGCATCATCAAGAAATGATGGCTGTATCCACGTTGGCGTTGATCTTCATAAAGGATCAAATAAATTAAAATATTTAGTTAAATCAAAAGAGATAATTAAAGATTTATGTAAAGAAATTGATGTTGATTATCATGAAGATGGTCAAACAGTTTGCTTTAAATCAAATTTATTAAAACCTATTATTCGAACATTTTTTAATATTAGATGTAAACAAAATCACATCACAGATTGGAAATTATTAAGTAGAAAGAAACTTCTTGAACTAGAACCTAATTTATCAGATGAAGTTAAATTTGGTGTTTTCTTTCCTCATGCGGGTAGTATTTGTCCTTATAATTTCACGATTGCTTTAGCTGAATCTGCAGTTATTAATGGAGCTGAAGTTAGCTTTAACACTTATGTTAGCGATATGACTCTTGAAGACAATAAAATTACAAAAGTTATCACAAATAGAGGAACGATTTATCCAAAATTTGTTATTAATGCAGCAGGTGTTTATAGCGATGATATTGCTGAACTTGCTCATGATAAATTCTTTTCAATCCATCCTAGAAAAGGAACTGATGTTTTAATGGATAAAAGTGTAAGAAAAGAACTATCAAATTCTGGTATTCAAATTTTCTCAATTAAAAAGAAAAATCATTCAGCAAATTCTAAAGGTGGAGGAATAATTCCAACTGTTGATGACAACACTCTTGTTGGACCTAATGCTATTGAAATTCCTGATAAAGAAGACGTTACAACATCCAAAGAAGTTGTTGATAAATTATTCGAAAAACACACAAAAACCATATCAAATTTAAGAAAAGGCGATACAATTACGTATTTTTCAGGAGTTAGAGCCCCAACTTACGAAGAAGATTTTATTGTTTCTAGAGGCAAGTGGACAAAGAATGTTGCTCATGCTGCAGGCATTCAATCTCCAGGTTTAACAGCTGCTCCAGGCATTGCAATTGAGATTGCTAGAATTGTTAGTGAAGCGCTTAACGCACCTAAAAATGAATCATTTAATCCTATAAGAAAAGGTATTGTAAAGACAAGAAAATTATCACTTGAAGAACGTGATAAATTAATTAAATCCAATCCAAAATATGGGCACATTGTTTGTAGATGTGAGGAGATTAGTGAAGGCGAAATTATAGATGCAATTAATTCAGTTATTAAACCTTCAACACTTGATGGAATAAAAAGAAGAGTTCGCGCAGGCATGGGAAGATGCCAAGGCGGATTCTGTCAGCCAGCTGTTGCTATGCTCTTTGCAAAAGAAAATCATATTGAATTAGAAGAAGTTCATAAAAAGGGCGAAGATACTTTAATTTATAGAGGCAGTAAGGAGTAAACAATGGAAAATTATGATGTTATTGTTATAGGTGGTGGACCTGGTGGCCTTGCTGCTAGTATTAAAGCAAGTGAAAAAGCAAAAGTTTTGCTTATCGAAAGAGAAGGAAAACTTGGTGGAATTTTAAAACAATGTATTCATGACGGATTCGGAGTTACAAAATTTAAAGAAAAATTGTCTGGACCTGAATACGCAAATAGAGAAATTGAAAAAATAAAAAATACTAATGTAACAGTTTTAAAAAATACATTTGTTACAAATATTACTAATGATAAAGAAATTATTGTTACTTTCGTTAATAAAAATGGTGTAAATCAAGTAAAAGGAAAGAATTTAATTCTAGCAACTGGTTGTAGAGAAAGAACAAGTAAACAAATTTCAATTCATGGAACAAATCCAACAGGCGTTATGACAGCTGGACAAGCTCAATTTTATATAAATATTTTAGGTAAAATGCCTTGTAAAGAAGTTGTTATTCTTGGAAGTGGTGATATTGGCTTAATTATGGCTCGTAGACTCACTTTAGAAGGCGCTCATGTTAAAGGAGTTTATGAAGTAAAATCAACTCCAAGTGGATTAAGTAGAAATATTGCTCAGTGTTTAAACGATTTTAATATCCCTCTATATTTATCTCACACAGTAACAAGGGTATTTGGAAAAGATAGACTAGAAGCTATTGAAATTGCTAAAGTTGATGAAAAAATGAACCCTATTAAAGGAAGCGAGGAAATTGTTCTGTGTGATAGTCTTATCTTATCAGTAGGTTTAATTCCTGAAAATGAACTTGCTAAAGAAATAAAAGTTCCTTTAAATAGATTTACGAAAGGACCATACGTTGATCAAACGTTTGAAACGTTAATAAATAATGTTTATTCATGTGGAAATGCAATGCACGTTAATGATTTAGCCGATTATGTATCAGAAAGTGGAGAAATCGCAGCTTTAGATGCTTCTAATTTAATAGATAAAGAAAGAGCTCTTGAAAGTGTTAAATTTGATTCGCACTTTGGCTATGTAGTTCCATCTCATATTGACTTTAATAAAAATACAGAAAAAATGATATTTTATTTTCGTTCAAGAGATGAATATCAAAATAAAACATTACTTGTGAAGCAAGGCGATGAAGTTTTATTAAAGAGAAAATATTCACATTTAAGACCACCAGAAATGGAAAAAATAATCTTAAGTGTTAAGAATAGAGGAGAAATTAATTTTATTTTGGAGGACAATAACTGATGAAAGAATATATTTGTATTACGTGTCCTAATGGTTGCCATTTAAAATATGATGAAATAAACAATACGTGTGAAGGAAATAAATGTCCTAGAGGAAAAGAATATGCATTCAATGAATATTTTCATCCTAAAAGAAGCGTTTGTACTTCAGTTAGAACTAGTGTAGAAGGATTTCCTGTTGTAAGTGTTCGAACAAATGGTGAAATCGATAAAAAACTTATACCAGAATTATTAAATGAACTTAAAAAAGTTGTAATTGATGAGCGACTTGAAATAAATTCAATCGTTATAAAAAATGTCTTAAATAGTGGTGTTGATATTATTACAACAACATCAATGAAATAGAAAGGAAAAATAATTATGTCAAAGCCTTATAAAGGATTCGAACCAAAATGGTTCAAAGGAGAAATTCCACAAAATTCATATCGTTCAATTTTTAAGTGGGGTGATCCGAATTTTATTAAAACGCCTAAAGAAACATTATTCGGAATGCTTAAAGAAACATTCAGCATGAACGATGATAATTTTAAAGAATATAGTGAAGATTTAGGCTTAGATGAAGTCAAATTTGATATCGCTAAAAAAGTAGTTAAAGATGAAGATATTAAATTTTTTAAAGAAGTTCTTGGAGAAGAATTTGTTAGAGATGATGATTATGCTCGTTTAAGTGTAGCTTATGGAAAAACGATGTATGATCTTTTAAGACTTCGTGAAAAGAAAATTGAAAATATTCCTGATGTTGTTCTTTATCCAGATAATAAAGAACAAATTGAAAAAGTTGTTAATTACTGTGTAGAACATAAGATCCCGGTTTACGTTTATGGTGGAGGATCTAGCGTTACTCGTGGCGTTGAATGTATGAAAGGTGGAATCTCTTTAGATATGAGATTACGCTTTAATAAAGTAATTAAATTTAATGAAATTGATCAAACAATTACTGTTCAAACTGGTATGTCAGGACCTAAGCTTGAAGAAACTTTAAATAATGCAGTTAAATTATTTAATGCAAAAAGGCCTTATACTTGCGGACATTTTCCACAAAGTTTTGAATATTCTTCTGTTGGAGGATGGGTTGTAACTCGTGGTGCTGGCCAAAATTCTACATATTATGGAAAGATTGAAGATATCGTTTTATCTCAAGAATATATCACTCCAGTTGGTAAAATTATTACAACACATGCACCAAAAGAAGCAACAGGTCCTAGTATTAATCAAATCATGATGGGAAGCGAAGGTACATTTGGTGTTTTAACAGAAGTTACTTTAAGAGTTTTTCGCTATATGCCTGAAAATAGAAAACGTTATTCGTACATGTTTAAGGATTGGGAAACAGCTCAAGCAGCAGCAAGAGAAATGATGCAATGCGAAGGTGGATATTCTTCAGTTTTCCGTTTAAGTGACCCTGAAGAAACATCAATTATGTTGCGTCTTTATGGCATAGATGAAACTCCGCTAATGAAATTATTTAAAATTAAAGGATTTAAGGAAAACGAAATGTGTCTTTTCCTTGGCTTCTCAGATGGTGAAAAAGGTTTTGCTAAAAATGTAAGTAAATGTATTCATAGAATTGCAAAGAAATTCAAAGGAATGAGTTTAACTGGATTTGTAACTAAATCTTGGGAAAAAGGTAGATTTAATGATCCATATTTAAGAGATTCAATGCAAGATTTTGGAATTATGACTGATACTCTTGAATGTAGTGTTAATTGGTCAAATATGGCTCAAGTTCATAGAGATGTTAGAGCATTCTGCAAATCAAGACCTAATACAATTTGTATGACTCATATGTCACACGCATATCCTCAAGGAGCTAATTTATATTTTATCTTTATTGCTCATATGACGGATTTAGAAGAATATAAAAACTATCAAGATGGCATTTTAGATGCTATTCAAAAATCAGGTGCATCAATGTCTCACCATCATGGTATTGGTAAAGCATTTGCTCCATGGCTTGAAGGTTCGTTAGGTAAAAATGAATTTGAAATATTTAAAGTATTAAAGAATCATTTTGACCCAGATAATTTAATGAATCCAGGTGGAACGTTAGGACTTGATTTAAAAGAAGAAGAAAAGATTAAAAAAGATCAAAAAATTGATTTCTTACATAAAAAATAATTCATAAGGATTAATGTTATGAAACATATATTTGTAGTAAATCCTAACGCAGGAAAGAAAGATCGATTTAGTGACATATGTGAATTATTAAAAAAATATGATGGAAAAATCGATTATGAAGTTTATAAAACAAAATGTAAAGGAGATGGAAGAGAATTCGCAAAGAGTTATCTTTCATCTCATCCTAAGGATGAAAGATATAGATTTTATGCAATTGGAGGAGATGGTTCACTTCATGATGTTGTAAATGGTGCTTATATGTATGAAAATGCAGAAGTAGCATGTTTTCCATCAGGTAGTGGCAATGATTTCATTAAAAGTTTTAAAGATCATCCAGGCTTTAGAGATATTGATAAACTTATAAATGGAAAAGTAAAAAAAGTTGATTTATTAAAGGCAAATAATAAAGTATCAATAAATATTTTTAATTATGGTTTTGATGGTGAAGTCACTTTTAAGATGCATAAGATTAAAAGATGGCCATTAATGAGTGGAAAAGGCGCATATAATTTAGCTGCAATTTCTTCATTGATGTTTAATATGTCAACTCAAATGAAAATTACTTTAGATGACGAAGTAGTATTTGATGATAAGGGATTATTAATTGCTGTTGCTAATGGCCATACTTATGGTGGTGGATATAAATGTGCTCCATTAAGTCTAGTTGATGATGGCTTAATTGATGTTTGTTTAATTAAGAAAGTATCTAGATTTAGTGCACCTGGATTAATGGGTGTTTATAAAAAGGGTGAACATCTTGAAAGCGAAAAGCTTAAAGGTAAAGTTATTTATAAAAAGTGTAAACATGTCGTAATTGAATCACCTCAACCAGTTGCTTATGCAATAGATGGGGAAGTATTTAGAGAAGCAAAAATCGATATTACAATTCTTCCACTTGCACTAAATTTTGTTCTTCCTGAAGAGTATGAAGATTAATATAAAACAAAAATTAGCAAAAGAAAATCGACTCACCAAGGAGTCGATTTTTGAATTTTGCTTAAAATTTGCAGTCTTTTTAAATTGAAATTAAGATTTTTACATCTTTGGAAGGAATCCAGCAATAAGACAGAAAATCATTAATCCACAGCAAATTAACATACATGTAATTTGAATTGGTTTGCTATTTTTAATATGGGTAACCGCTTTATCAAATGGTTCATATTTGAAGTTTTCTTCAAACCATCTCTTACCACCGATTTGGAGAATTCCACCAAATGTAAGTGTGCTAGCTCTAAATAATAACCAAAGACCTGGATCTGGAAGATATCCGAATCTACCCATACCAACGAGTGGTCCAACAAAGACGCCAATGATTGGAGCGAGTAAGAATCCAATGTGCATTAATGCAACTGATGATGAGAATTCACCAGTAACGAATAACCAGTTCCAAATTGTATAAGCAATCATTGTGCAAACTGTAATTGCGATACCAAATGTTGTTGTACCAGTTACTGCACCAGTAATTCTAGCTTGCTCAGTAAAGATTGTGTTTGTTGTTGCAAATGGAACGCTTGATCCGAGATTTGAGAATCCATCGATAAAATAAATTGGTGAATAGAGAGCTTCAGTTGTTCCCCAAGTCGAACCTAAGAATAAAGCTGCTGCTCCTGCTGCCATAAATAAGCCTGAAACGCCATTAAAGTATTGTTTATTTTTGAAGAAATCTGTCATTGTTGCTTCTAAAACATTAATAACATAAAGGCTAAGAACGATCATTACGAAGATTGGTCCAGGTAATAATCCGAAACAAGCAAATAAAACAATAAATCTTCCGACAAGTAATGTGCTTAATTTGAGTGATTCGAAGAATACTGGTTTCATTGCGAATAATACAATGATTCCACAAATGAGGTTGAATGGGATGTTACCATATACTTGGAATTTAGATGTTAATACTGAGACACCTAAGATTGTAACTGTGAACATCAACCATTTTAAAAGTGTGTCAAGACCTGGAGTAACCTTATAGTCAATAGCTTCAGGACCAGGAGCAAACACTTTTTTGAGTCTTTCGGCTCGTGCTGATTTTTTTTCGTTGTCCATATAGACTTCCTTTCTTTCCGACAAAAAAAGTCGGCTTTTTCCATAGTTAAACTATACATAGAATAAGTATTGCAATAAAGAACTAGAAAGAAAAATAGTCCTAAAATGAGACAATAATGTTAATTAGTTTCATTTCGTTGAATACCTAATTTTTATATGTTAATCTTATATGATTAAGTAAAAAAATACCAAATTTAAGGTCAATTTATGTCGAAAGAAATTACAAAAAACCACATTGTAGATTGTTTTAATACCCTATCTAGACGTTATTCAATTGATAAGATTACGGTAAATATGATTATCCAAGAAGCTCGCGTTTCTAAATCAACTTTTTATCGATTATTTTTGGATAAATATGATGTAATGAATTACAATTACAAACTTGTTCTTGATGAAATTTTTGCTAAAAACGAATGCAAAACATGGGGAGAACTTTTTGCTTGTATTTTGACTTTTATTGAAAAAGATTCAAAGAGGGTTAAGAACGCTTTTTTGTCTCAAGGTGTTAATTCATATGCAAAATTCGTTTTTGATTATTCATTTAATAGAATGAATGAGAAATTTCATTTAAAACATGGTCGCTATATTGGGAAAGATGAAATCTATTCTTCAAAATTAGTAATTTATGGCTGTGTTTATGCAGTTAGAGACTGGTTATTTGATGGAAGACCTGTATCCAAAAACGAACTCGCTAAGCAAATTGACAATTCGATACCAGAAGAATATCAATTATTATTTTAATTTAATTTTAAAAGGTTAATCCCTTTTTAAATATATTTGTGATAGGCACACAAAAATCAAAAGAGAGGAACAAAATTATGGCTATGAGAAAGAGCATTTTACGTCTTGTTAAAGTTATGGGTGGACTTGCAGGAATGATGACAAAAATCACCGAAGAATCACCTGAATATTACGCATTAAATTGCTTAACAGATGAAGAAGCTGACGTTGCTGCATCTTTAGGACTAAGAAAACCTAGAAATCTTGATTATGTAGCATCAAAATGTGGTAAATCAAAAGAAGAAACTAAAAAAATCCTTGATCGTTTAGGATATTTAGGTGTTATTAAAATTTATACAGAAAATAATGAAACATTATATTTCATGCAAATTTTTGCTCCTGGTACACTTGAAATGATGGTTGGATGTACTGAAAACATAAAAGAACATCCTGAAATTGCAAAAGCATTTGAAGCTTATACACGTGGACTTATGGAATCAATGGGAACAATGCTTCCATATGGTCAAAGCATGATGAGAGTTATCCCTATTGAATCAGCTATTAAAGGTGACAGCCAAGCTGTGCCATATGATAAAATTTCATATTATTTAGATAAATATGATACTTTCTCAGTTTCACCATGTTCATGCCGTCGTTCGAGAAGATTACTTGGTGAAGGTTGTGGACACTTAGAAGATGAAATGTGTGTTCAAATGGGAAGTGGTGCTGAATACTTTATTAAAACAGGTAAAGCTAGACAAATTACTAGACAAGAAGCAGAAGAAATTTTTAGAAAAGCTGAAGAAAATGGTTTAATGCACCAAATGCCTAACCTTGAAGGTGCTGGCGAGTCTGCAGCTATTTGTAATTGCTGTGGTTGTTCATGTTTTGCTATTCGTATTTCAACTATGTTCAAATGTCCAGATGCTGAAAGAAGTAATTATCACGCTGAAATTAACCAAGAAAACTGTGTTGCATGTGGTCAATGTGTTGAAAACTGTCCAGTTAACGCCATTAAACTTGGCCAAAAACTTTGTACAAAGACTCCGTTAAAAGAAGAATATTACGATAAAGTTAGAAATACTGTTTGGGGAAAAGACAAATGGAATGTTAACTATCGTGAAAATAGAGAAGATACATTAGAAACAGGAACTGCACCATGTAAAACTGCATGTCCTGCTCACATTGCTGTTCAAGGCTATATCCGCCTTGCATCACAAGGAAGATATAGAGACGCTTTAGAATTAATTAAAAAGGAAAACCCATTTCCAGCAATTTGTGGAAGAATTTGTCCACATAAATGTGAAGACGCATGTACACGTGGTCAAATTGATAAAGGTGTTGCTATTGATGAAATTAAGAAATTTATCGCAGACAAAGATAAAAATAGTAACGATCGTTTTATTCCAACTAAAAAACATGATTATTCTTCAAAACATATAGCTGTTGTTGGATCAGGCCCTGCAGGATTAAGTGCTGCATATTATTTAGCAGTTGATGGATATAGTGTAACTGTCTTTGAAAAAGAAAATAAATTAGGCGGTATGATGACTCTTGGCATTCCTGCATTTAGACTTGAAAAAGAAGTTGTTGAAGCTGAAATTGATATTTTAAGAGAACTTGGTGTCAAGTTTGTTACTGGTGTAGAGGTTGGCAAGGATAAAACTATAGATGAACTTAAAAAAGAAGGACTTGATGGATTCTATCTTGCAATTGGTGCTAGTGAAGGTAGAAAACTTGGCGTTGAAGGAGAAGATACAGAAGGCGTAATTTTAGGTGTTGATTTCTTAAAAAATGTTGCACTTGAAAAGCAAAAACCATTACATGGTAAAGTTGTTGTAATTGGTGGAGGTAACGTTGCTATTGACGTTGCTAGAACTGCAACTAGAGTTGGTGCTGAAACTGTAAATATGTATTCTCTTGAAAAGAGAGAAGAAATGCCTGCTCTTGAAGAAGAAATTGAAGAAGCAGAAAGCGAAAACGTTATTATTAATAATGGATACGGACCAAAACGTATTCTTGTTAAAGATGGTAAAGTCACAGGAATTGAATTTAAAAAATGTGTTTCTGTATTTAATGCAGAAGGTAGATTTGCTCCTACATACGATGAAAACGATACAATTACAGTTGAAGCAGATTATATTCTTGTTTCAATTGGACAAAGAATTGAATGGGGTAAATTGCTCGAAGGTACAAATGTAAAATTGAATAAGAATAACACAGTTGCTGTTGATGAATTCTATGTAACAGGTGAACATAACATTGTTGCTGGTGGTGATTGTGTTACTGGACCTAAATTTGCAATTAATGCAATTGCTAGTGGTAAAGAAGGCGCAATCTCAATTCATAGAGCTGTATGGCCAGGACAAACACAAAAATATGGTAGAGATAGAAGAATCTTTATTGCTCTAGATAAAGACAATCTTGAAATTTCAGGTTATGACAATGTAAAACGTCAACGTCCATTATCAATCAAAGAAAATCACGGTACTTTCAAAGATACAAGAGCTACATTTACCGAAGAACAAATGAAACTTGAAACATCACGTTGCTTAGGCTGTGGTGCTGCTAAAGTTGATACATATATGTGTATTGGTTGTGGTCAATGTACAACAAAATGTAAATTTGATGCTATTAAATTAGTTAGAAATGAAAAGACTGTTGAAGGTAAAGTTTATGAAAAATTACCAATCGAAATGGCAAAACACGCTATTAAACGTGCAGGTAAAATTATCATCAAACCTATCACGCCTAAAAAATAATATATGCATGAATTAGGTATTGTATTCCAAATAGTAAATACATTAGAAACAGTTGTTAAAGAAGAAAACCTTCCAGCAATTGATACTGTCGTTCTTCAAGTTGGTCAACTTTCTGGAGTAATTCCAATCTATTTAGACGAATGTTGGCCTGCTGTAGCAGATAAACATCCTTTCTTTAAGGATACTAAGCTTAAAATTGAAGTAGTTCAAGGCTTAGGGAAATGCAAAAATTGTGGTGAAATATTTAACATCATTGATAATGAAGGCTATTGCCCTAAATGTAATTCTTTTGAAAAAGATGTTATATCAGGAAGAGAATTTATTATTAAAGAAATTTTAGTTCCTGAAGTTGTTGAAGAAGGAGAAGAAGCAAAAGAAACTGAAGAGTAAAAATCTTTAATTTTTTAAAATTGAATATTAAAAACTAGTTATAAAAGAGCAATCTGAATAACTAGTTTTTTTCTTTTGAAAGGATTCAAATTGATTTAACTAGAACTAAAAATCAAATAAAATGAAATATAATTGTAAATAAATTGCAATTTTTTTATTATAAAAACCTAAACTCCCGTTAAAATTATACCTATAATGAATTAATTTCTTATTTTTTCTATCATTCCATATACTTTGTATATGGAATTTTTCAATTTACCACTAGTATTTTCTTTAAATTTATAGTATAATTATACCAAGGGAGAAAAAATATGAGTTTGAAGTCAAAACCAGTAAAATTACCAGAAAATTGTAAGTTAAAAATATTAACAAACGGCTATGTATACTATTTTACAAAAAGTGTTTGGAATGCAGAAAAAAAGAGACCTGAAGATGATAGAATTTGCATTGGAAAACTTGACGAAACAAAAACCAAATTAATTCCAAATCAAAATTACGCCAAAGTTTTTAATATTCAAGTTTTGGAAGAACCAGGTGAAATTTCTACTGAATTATCTGTAGGCCAATACATTGCAATTAAAAGGGCTGCAGATTCTTTTGGTGCATTTGAAGCATTAAAGAAAAATTTCCCTAAGTCATATGAAAAGATTTTTGCATTAGCTCTTTTTATGATTGATAATTCTTCTAACGCAAGCCAACAATACGAAAAATGGGGTTTTAGAAATTATTCTGGGCTTGATATTAACCTCTCTTCGCAAAGAATTAGTGAAATTTATAGTTCAATTGATGAAGATTCTATACATGATTTCTTCAAAGATTATGTGAAAAATTATAAAAAAGCTAATTTAATCAAAAAGAGATTGTCTTTATCTTTTGACTCAACAAACTGCAACACAAATTCTGATAACCTTAATTTAGCCGAATTTGGACATGCTAAAGATGATAAAAATTTAAAGATAATTAATTCTGCATATCTAGTTGATCAATTAACAGGAATACCAATTTGCTATGAAAATTTTTACGGTTCATTGTTGGACAAAATTGAAACTGAATATTCGATTAATAAATTTAGAGAGATAGGTTTTGATAAAATCCTCTTAGTAATGGATAGGGGCTATTTTTCTATGAAAAATAAAGAAATCCTTTCGAATGAAAAATACATATTTTTAATGCCTGAGACTCATAGTGCTACGAATTATATTATTGACGCTTATGGAAAAGGAATTAAAGATGTATCCAAATACTATATTTCTGAAGAAAAAGCTTATGGAACTAGAATATGTTTGTCGAGTGATGAATTAGAAAATTATAAAGATTTTAAAGATGAAAAGATTTTCCTTTTTTATGATAGCAAAAGAGCAGAGGAAGAAAGAACTGCAATTCTTGAAAATGCAAATAAAATGAAGGAATATGTTATTAACAACTACAAAAAATATTCAAATGATTTAAAGGAAAAGTATAAAAATTACCTTTTAATTTCAAAGGATACTAAAAGCGAAAAAAGGCCTTTTTATGTAAGTATCAACCATCAACTAATACAAAAAAGAATTGATCGAGCAGGATTTTTTGTTGCAATAACTAATGATTCATTAACTCCATTGCAAACATTAACGACAATTAGAAAAAGAGATTGTGTCGAGAAAGTGTTTAAACGTATGAAAGATGGGTTAGGGTTAAACACGCCATTAGTTCATAACAATGAAACATATGACGGAAAAATGTTTGTAGTATTTTTAGCGTTAAATCTCATCGAAACCTTTAGATGGTTTGAAAAATCTTACTTCGAAAAAAATTCAAGTAGTACCACTTATACAGTCTTGGGTGAATTAAGCAAAATAATTTTTACTTTCAAAGAAGGAACGATAACTCAGAAATATGCTTTAACTGCAAAGCAAAAAAATTTATTTACAAATTTAGCTTTGCTATTAAATAACATTGCTAATTTGCTCGATAAAGATTAGCTCTAGTATAATTTTTTCAGGGAGTTTAGGATAAAAAATAATATACAATATAAAAGCAAAGTGCTTGAAAGAGGGAAAAAATGAAAAAAATTAAATTAATTGCTTTATGCAGTTTAATGGCTTTTGGAGTAGGCGGAGCCATTGTTTCGTGCGGACCTAAAGACGATAATAAAGGTGATGTTGGGGGAACTACTCAACAAGAAGACGTTGGTCTTGAAGTCTCATTGAGTGAAGTTTCTTTAAATGTCGGAGAAGATAAAGAAGTAACAGCAAAAACTAAAAATAATGATGAATATTTAATTTCTTGGGCAAGCAGTAATAAAGAAATTGCTACTGTTAAACAAGGAACTATTCACGGTGTTAAAGAAGGAACTTGTGAGATTACAGTTAGTGCTAGAAAGAAAGGCACTATCAAAGTTTTGCAAAGCAAAAAGATTTCTGCTACTGTAAATAATTTCACTATTACCTTAAATGAAACTGACATTACAATTTCAATGAGTGAAGGAAACACTCATCAATTAACTGCTAAACAAAGTGGTTTTGAAGGAACATTAAAATGGTCTTCAAGTGATGAAAAAGTTGCTACTGTTTCAGAAACAGGATTAGTTACAGCTCAAGGATCAGGTGAAACTATAATTACTGTAACTAATGGAAAAGCAAGTGCTACATGTAAAGTTAAAGTATTTGCTAATTTCTTCTCACTCGATGATAAAGCAGAAATAAAACTTAATGAAGAAGTCACAATAAATGTAAAAGGAACACCTGCAAAAGATGCTGTTTGGTCAGTAGAAGATGCAACAATTGCTAGTGTCAAAGATGGCAAAGTTACTGGATTAAAAATTGGTATGACAACTGTAACACTTTCATCTGAAACTGATAAAATTTCTTCAAGTTGTGTAATCATAGTTAAAGGAACAGGCGAAGAAGTAGCTGAGCTTACTTCGGGTAAAAAAGCTGATGCAGCTGATAACCCAGGTTCTTGGTATTATTTATGCGAAAACATGGATAATGTTTTAGTTGAATCAACCCCAACAATTGATAATGGATTAATCCACGCAAATGTTACAAGAGTTGGTGATGCTGATGGAAATATAAAAGGTGCTAACTTCTTCTATTTACGTTATCAACCTGATGCCGTTGGTGGAATTATTTATAAAACAACTTTCTTTATTTATAGTAAAACAGAATCATTACTTTCAATTAATGGTGGAACTGATACAACTTATAAAGCTGGATTAAACAAAGTTGAATTTGACTATACTTCAGTATCTAAAGACGAAACAAGTCCAATTCAAATTAAATTTAAATCAACTGGAGATTTCTACATCATTCCATTATTTAAAAAAACAGGTGAAGTTAAGAAGATGACATTATCTGAAAGTGCAAAGGAACTTGATTTAAATGGCGTTAAGGAATTTACTTTAACAGCTAATGTTCCAGATGCAGAAAATCCAACTATTAAATGGAGCTCAAATAATGAAGCTGTTGCTAGTGTTGAAAACGGAAAAGTTACAGCTAAGTCAGTTGGTTCAGCAGTTATTACAGCTGTTTCAGGCTCATATTCAGCAAGTTGTACAGTATCTGTTGTTAATAGTGCAGTAGCAGATGATAGAGTTGATCTTGAAAAAGGAAAGAATAATGATGTTATTGCAAATAAAGAAAAATGGTATTACTTCCAAGATGACAAAGCAAAATCAACATTTAGAAAAATTAAAGATAATGTAATTGATTTCGATATAACCAACAATGTCAATTCTAAAGGTGATAAAACACAATTCTCATACTTAAGATATGCACCTCAAGATGGAACATATGATTGCAAATATTCAATTAAATTTAAAGGTGGAGATGAATCAACATCAATATTTGCATCATGTTCAAAAAATGTTTCAAATGAACAAACAATTGCTGTAAACAGTGGTGAAACAAAAGAAGGTACTTTTGAGTTCACTATGGATGCGACTCAAAATGCTCCATTCCAATTTAAATTTAGTGCTCTTGGTACATATCAATTCACAGTTACTTTTGTAAAAAAATAAAGGATTATAAATGAAAAACTTATTTAATAAGGATTTTTATAAATCAATAGGTTTCTATTTTGCCATCGTTAGTATAATTTGCGGAATTATTGCATCTGCATCTTATCTAACGATGGGTGCATCCCTTGATGAATATAAAAATTCTTCAGCTGTTATCCCGTTTTTTATTGGAATAGCTCTTTATGTTGGAATGCTTTTAATTAATAAAACTCAAAAATATGCTTCATTTGTTTTATGGGTTTTTAGTTTTATCTCATTCTTATTATTCGTTAACTATATTTATATGTATTTTAGTGGCGTATTCTTTAACGGAATAAGTTTAGAAGCGTTTGCTTTAATTGACAAAAATGTTTTATTATCAGTGATTTTTTATTTACTTTGTATAGTTTTAAGCAATGTATCAATTTATTTAGTTAAAAAACACGAAATAAAATTAAAAAAAGTTGAGGTTAAAGAATAATTATGAAATTAGTAAATATAGGAAAAATTGTTGCTAATATTACGACATTAATTTTTGGTATTACACTTGTTGGTGGGAATATCGCTTTAGCTAATGAAGGTGCAATCACTGGCTTTTTAGGACAATCTAATCAAGTTAGAGAAGATAATGGTGGAGATGGAGAAAATATTTATTATTTTTCTGATTATACATCTATTAGTGACCTTCAAGATGATGCTAAAGAAGTAAGTAGCAGAACAACTCAAGAAGGTGCAGTTCTTTTAAAAAATAAAGGTAATGCTCTTCCTTTAACTAATGACGCAAAAATTAATTTATATAGTTCATCATCAGTAAATTTTATTCATTCTGGTGGTGGTTCATCTTATGCAAAAAATAGTGAATATGTTTCTTTAAAGGATGGATTAACAAATAACGGCTTCAAGGTTAATGAAGATTTATATTCATGGTACGCTAACAATAAACAATACTTTAATAATCACACTTCAAGTACATCAAGTGATGCTGCTCATTACGAAATAAGAGATGCAAAGTGGGATCAAATTGATAAAAATGCACGTGAAAAAGAAGCTGAAGCTGGTATTTTTGTTCTTTCTAGATATGGTACAGAAGCTTCTGATTTAAAATTTGCTAATTCTTCAGGAACAGGATACACAAATGGTAATTATCTTGAATTATCACCTAGTGAAAAAGATGTTTTAAAGAATTTAAAAGCATTAAAAGCTGCTAAGAAGATCTCTAAAATTGTTGTTTTATTAAATAGCGTTAACCAAGTTCAATGTGATTATATCGATGATCCTGAATATGACATTGATGCTGTTTTATGGGTAGGAATTGGCGGAAGTAACGCAACAGATGGTATTGCAAAAGTTCTTAACGGAACGGCTAATCCAAGTGGAAAATTAACAGATACTTATTATAAAAAACATTATTTCAATCCTGTTTATGCTAATTTTGGAAATTATAAAAACCAAGGTACAGTAATTTCAACAGCAAATAGTGGTAAATCAAATAGTTATGTTGTTTACCAAGAAGGTATTTATAACGGATATCGTTATACAGAAACACGTTATGAAGACACTATTTTAAAAGATAAAAGTAATGTTGGCACATTTAATTATAAAGATGTAGTTTCTTATCCTTTTGGATATGGATTAAGTTATACAACATTCTCATACTCAGATTTCAAAGCTATTAAGAATGATGATGATACATATGAATTAAGTGTTAAAGTTACAAATACTGGTAAAATTGCTGGAAAAGAAGGTGTAGATTTTTATATTCAAAAACCATATACAACTTATGATGTTACAAATGGAATTGAAAAATCTGCTGTTGATTTAGTTCAATATACAAAAACTAGCTTATTAAAACCTGGTGATACTGAAACAGTTAGCGTAAAAGTTAATGGCGATGTATTTGCAAGTTATGATTCTCATAATGCTAAAACATATGTTGTTGATGCAGGTGATTATTATTTTGCTGTTGGAAAAGATGCTCATGATGCAACAAATAATATATTAAATGCTAAAGGAAAAACAAAATCTGATGGAATGGATGGCTCTGGAAACGGAAGTTTAGTTAAAAAATTCACAAAGGATTTTGACGATAAAACATATTCAGTTAGTAAAGAAACAGAAAAGCCTATCACTAACCAATTTGATAATGCTGATTTAAATCTTTATAAAAATAAAGGTGAGAATAAAGTTAATTATATTTCACGTTCAAATTGGGATGGAACAGTGAAACTTGGAATTTCTTCAAGTAATGCATTACTTAATAATCAAGTAATTGTTAAAACTAATGAAAATATGAAGAAAGATGGTGAAAAACTTTCTCAAAATATTCAAAAAGATGATACACCTTATCCAATATATGGAGCAGATAACGACATGACACTTGCTTCAATGCTTTCAATGGATAAAACCGGTAAATTATATTTCACAGATTATAACGATCCAAAGTGGGATAAATTACTTGATCAATTAACATTTGAAGACACATCTTATTTATTACCTCAAGGCTTAAGAAAAACAGCTGGTGTCGATTCTGTTAATAAGCCTGAAACAATTGATGGAAATGGCGCAATGGGTCCAGTTTTAAGTTATGACAATAACGATACATCAGCACTTTATAGATTTGCTTTCCTTTATGGAGACTCAGATAGTGATTCATCTCCTATTATGTATCCAACTCCTTCACTTCTTGCTGCAAGTAGAAATAAAGAACTTGGTGAAGAAGTAGGAACAATGGTTGGTGAAGATTGCTTATGGGCTGGTTATTCAGGACTTTATGGTTTAGGAGTTAATATTCATAGAGGAACATATAACGGAAGAGCTTTTGAATATGCTAGTGAAGATGGCGTACTCGCTGGTTATACAGCAGCAAGTGAAGTTAAAGGTATACATAAATCAGGTGTTTATGTTTATATGAAACACGCTGTCTTAAATGACCAAGAAAAGAATAGAGAAGGTGTTAATACTTGGTGCAATGAACAAACAATTAGAGAAATTTATTTAAAACCATTTGAAATCGCTATTAAAGAAGCAGATGCTGAAAATGTCATGACTGGCTTTAATAGAATTGGTACAATTTGGACTAGCCAACAAGGATTTATCAATACTGTTTTACGTGATGAATTTAATATGAGTGGATTTGCAGTAAGTGATTACTACCAAGGTGGATATATGGATTCAGTTGGTGGCGTTATGGGCGGCTGTGCTCTTCTTGATGGTGATATTGATAACACAAAACCATTTGCTAAATTCAAAGAAGGATATGGAAAAGTTGCTCAAGCAATGAGAGAAGAAGCACATAGAATTCTTTATACAGTTGCAAAATCAAATGCAATGAATGGAATGGATGTTAATACCGTTTTTAGAACTGTAACTCCTCCATGGGTTATTGCTTTAAATAGTGTTTGCATTACTTGTGATGTACTATTTGCTCTAGGTGTAGCATTCTACGCTTTCTCAATAACTTATGAAGAATCTGATAAATTTAAATCGCTAATTGATAATAAAATTTTTAAAAAAGGAAAAAATAATTAAGATTTGTAGGAGTTTTTTATGAATTTAAGTAAAAAGAGTAGTTTATTAATTATACTTTCACTAGGATTTTTACTTTCATCATGCTCTAGTAGTAATATAGGATCAGGAGGAGATGGTGGCTGTCATGACCCGATAGACCCTCCTCTTGATGAACCAATTGACGAAACTGGTGATGCATATTTTTTTGATAGTGAAAGTACTGATGGAGATGGAACAAAAGAAAAACCATATTCTAGTTTATCAAAGATAAGTGATATTTCTTTTAAACCTGGTACAAAGATTTTTCTTAAGAAGAATTCTGTTTTTAAAGAAAAATTTTCTTTAAAAAATCTTAATGGTGAAAAAGATAATCCTATAATTTTTACAAGTTATGGTGATAAAGGTGATAAACCTAAAATTGTAGGGAAAGAAACTTTAGATAAAGGAATTGTTTACATCTCAAATTGCTCAAATATTTTATTTCAAAATATGGAAATTTATTCTGAAATAAAAGAAGAAAGTGCAGCAAAAGGAATTCTTGTTGAATTAAGCAACGAAGAGAGTACTGAAGAAGTAAAAACTTATCATAACATTACATTAAAAAATCTATATATCCATGACATTTATGGATTTAGTGATAAAGAAAATCAAGGTATGGCAATGAAATCAAAACTTACAGGAGGAATTCATCTTTGGAGTTCAGATGGAAATGCAAAAATTGATGGTTTTAATGTTTTAAATTCAAAAATTGAAAATGTTACAAATGTTGGAATTGCTACTTGGTATAAAGTTGTAGGAACAAGAGTTTCTAAAGTCTCTCCTTATGATGATGAGTTTGAAAAATATGCTCATACAAATGTTACAATTTCTAATAATGAAATATCATATATTGGAAAAAATGCTGCTTTTTTAAGAAATATTAAAGGTGGAAAGTTTGATCATAATGTTGTCCATGATACTGCAATTATCTGTAACGCAGGAAACCAAATTGTCACCAGCTATGTTGATGATATTGTTGTTGAATATAATGAAGGATACAACAATAAAGCATCTTTAAGAGCAGATGGAAAAGTTCAAGATGGAGCAATGCTTGATAGCGATCTTCAAACAAAAAATGTTATTTTTCAATACAATTATTCTCATAATAATTCTTTTGGATTATATATTTCTTGCGATGGAACAAGTAAAAATGATAAAGGCGCAAGTGATAACGTAATTCTTAGATATAACGTTTCTATTAATGACTATGGAAATAAAGGAATTATTTATGCAAATTATTATTCAGGAAAAATTGAGTGTTATAACAACACAATTATTACTGATAAAACTACAAGAAATATTATTGAAATTAACAATGATAGAATTTTAAGTTTCTATAATAATATTGTTTTTTCTCGTTCTAAAAATGCTTCATTTACTTTAGGAAATATGACTAATGTTTCTATTTCAAACAATATAATTCATAGTATTTCAGCAATTAAAAATGTTGATGAAATGGGAATTTATTTGGATGTTGATCCTAGACCTTTAAAGAAGACTCCGGATGATGTTGATTCACTAATTGGCTTCGGCAAAATTAAAGATTACGCGACATTTACTTATGATTCTGTTTATAATGAGGAAAACTGTAAAAATATGAATGTTAATATTCCAGATATTTTAGGTAATGATTATAAGCTTTCTTTTGGAGCAATTAATAAATTTTAAAATTCATTTCTATATAAATTTAAATTTAAAAACTAGTTATAAAGGAGTAATCTTCTATAACTAGTTTTTATTTTGATTTTGTTCAATTTAAAAGAGACCTAGTAATCTTTAAGCTAGGTCTCTTTTTATAAAACTAAATTTTTATAGTTTATTGTTCGACATAAAGAGTAATTGTTAATTCAACGATATTTGATTTAACGCTACCATCGCTTGTTTGAGCTTGAAGTCTAACTTTGCCTGCTTTGCTAATTGCTTTGATTTTGAATGCATGAAAGAAATCAGATGAAATTTCGACAAGGTCTGCACCTTCAACAGCTACAAGTTTAATGTCATTAGCTGAAGCACCCTCTGGTCCTACAGTGATATCTGCGTAAGTCATTGAACTACCAAATGTAACATGATTATCAATTGTATCTTTTTCTAAAGTTAAATTAATTGATTCTGGAGCAATAACGATTTCTCTTGCAGTTACTATCATTAAAATATAACCCGTTTTTCCGATAGCTGTATTATATGTTTGATAAACGATTGCTTGGACTCTTGTTGTGGTAAGCTTTTTTAAAAATTTGTCGCTTCCCCATCCATAGAAATAATATTCTGTGCCTGGTTCATCATTTGCATCTGCTACAAATAAACCTCTACCATTATATGTCCCGTTTGTTGTATACATTTTATCGACAACTAGATCAACTTCAACTGCTTTACCATATTTAAGTTCTTCTTTTGTGAAATTTTTAAAATCAGATTGTTTTATTTTTTGATATTCTGTGTTAATTGTTTTTGGAGTAATGACCTCAAAAACTGAGTCACTAATAGATTCTACAGGTTTTTTAGCGTTGTAAGTGTTGCGCGTTCCGACAACTTTAATTGTATCTCCGATGTTAATTCCGTAAGGATAGAAGTCATCATCTGCAGTGCAATATAAATACCCTGTTTCATCTTGAATTACTAAGCCATTTTTAAGATAAGTCAATACTTTACCAATAGCAGTAACTTGAGCACCGATTTCCATATCTCTAATCGAAGAAATCGAAGAAAAACTTCCTTCTTTAACAATAATTTCAATTGGCATAGATGTTTTACCGTTTAATTTTGCAACGATGACAACTTGTCCAGCTTTAGTTCCTGCTAAAATATCTCCTTCTAAAGTTGCATTGTCTTTTCCTTTAATGATTTCGTAAGTTGGAGTGCCTTCCATACCTTCAGGAAGAGTAGCGCTTAATTTAATTGTTTTTCCAACTTCAACGCTATCAGCGCTTGATGAACAAATAATGTTTGTCTTATCTTTTGATTCGTTATGAACTGTAGTGCCTTCATCAGCTAAATCAATTGTGATTTTGCTATTATAATGTGTGAAGTTTCCTTCAATTGTTACATAATCACCAACTTCGATATTTTCTTTATTTCAATATTTTTTAACTGTACTTAAAGAACCTTTTTTATTAAATTTAGCTTCGTATTGTGTATCACCATAAGTAAAACTAAAAATTGCATCTTTTGCGCTTGTTTGTTCAACACTTGAGAAATCACCTCTAATATATTTGCCTGTAATTTTAACTCTTGAACCAGCTAATTTAGGCTGAGCGTTAAGCGATTCTAATTCACCTTCATTTGTGATGTTGTAGTATACAGGTTCAGTAGGAGTCATGTTTGATTTTAAAACACAAGCTTCAGATATGAATTGTTTATCTGAATATCCTGTTAGTTGTAAACCAAAACTTCCGTTATCAACTTTTGCAGTGACGATAACAGCTTGGTTCATTACAACTCTACCATCAACAAATCCATCACCTGGATCACCTGTTGTTTCTAAAGTATTCATGTTATAAACATAAAAACCTGTTTTTCCATCCATTAAATAGAAAGTATTACCATAAGAAGCAGTAACAACACCTCTTGTAGTAACTATTTTGCCATTGTATTTATCAATATCATCTTTAATATCTTTTAATCTTTCAACAGATTTAGCAGTAAATGAAAATGGTGTATCTTCATAGCCTTCTTTTGAAATAGTTCCAGCAACTTCGCCAGCATCTAATAAACCAATTGTATTGTTTCTAACGATAGTCCATGCAGCACCTTTTGTGATATCGATCTTAAAATCTGTAATGACTTCGCCTGTTTCAGTTTTAGGAAGTACTGTGATTGTTTCACCATGAAAGAATTTTCCTTCGTATTCAACGTTTAATTTTTTTAAAGGAGCTTCAGTAATATTAAACTCAATTGTTTGTGTTTTGTATCCTTGTAAAGATACTTCAATTTTAACATGACCAATTTCGTTTAATGTAAGTTGATTACCATTTAAAGTTATTAAATTATCACCTTCGGTAATTGTAATTTTTGAACCATTAAGAGCATTGTTTGATTCATCTTTTACAACGACTGTGAGAACTTGGCCTTGTTGTTTTTCGCCTTCCAAAGTAACAATAAATTGTTTTTCCTCTGGGATTGTTGAGGTGTCTGGTCTTTGTTGACCGCAGCTTGCAATTAAGCCTAAGCTAGTAGTGCTTAATACGCAAAGAAGTGACAGTGTAAGTAACTTTTTCATTTTTTCCTCCTGCAAATACATCTGTGAAAATAGTATACAAATTTATACAACATTTTAATATGACGCATTTCTAATATTTTGTTTCATATTAAAACGATAGTATCAAAATAAAATAAAAAAATAGGTGGGGAATAAAATCCCCGCCTATGGAGTTTGTTTGAATTATCTTTGAACTCTACCGCTGCCGTCTCCACCAGCAAGTTTAGCAACTTCATCAACAGAAACTAAGTTGTAATCGCCTTCGATACTATGCTTTAATGCACTAGCAGCGATTGCAAATTCAATAGCTTGTTGTGGTTGATATTTATTTAAGAGAGCATAGATTAATCCGCCAGCAAATGAATCACCACCACCGACTCTATCGACGATTCTTAAATTGTATTCTTTTGAAATGTATGCGTTTCCATCATAAATCATACCGCACCATTTATTATCACTTGCACTGATTGATGTTCTCATTGTTGTGCAAACTAATTTGAATCCGAATTTATCTTTTAATTGTTTAGCAACTGAAATGTAGCCATCTTTGTTGACTTTGCCACTAACTGTATCTGTGCCTTCAGCTTTGATACCAAAGACATCGTTAGCATCATCTTCATTTCCGATTAAGACATCAACATATTGCATAAATTCAGACATAACTTCTCTAGCTTTTTCTTTTGACCAGAGTTTATTTCTGTAGTTTAAGTCACATGAAACTGTAACACCATGTTTTTTACAAGCAATTAAAGCTTGTCTTGTAATTTCAGCAACATTATCACCTAAAGCTGGTGTAATTCCTGAGAAGTGGAACCAGTTGACTCCTTCAAGAATTTTATCCCAATCATATTCATCTGGATTTGATAATGCAAATGCACTATTTGCTCTATCATAGATAACTTTTGAAGCTCTTTGTGAAGCACCTTTTTCTAAGAAATAAATTCCAAGTCTATCTCCACCTCTAATGATATTAGAAGTATCAACGCCATATCTTCTTAATGAATTTAAAGCAGCTTGTCCAATTTCATGTTTTGGCATTTTACTAACGAAAGCAGCATCAACACCATAATTTGCTAATGAAACACAGACATTTGCTTCACCACCGCCAAATGTAGCTTCTAAGTGATCACATTGTACAAAACGTAAGTAGTTGTCTGGTTGTAAACGTAACATTAATTCGCCTAAAGTAACGACTTTCATACTATTCTCCTTTGACAAGTTTCATAGCTTGTCTTGTTTTTTCTTCGATTTCTTCAAATGAACCTTTCATCATGAAACTTCCACCACATGCAATAATGTTTTTGCAAGCAAGATATTCCATAACGTTATCTTCATTTACGCCACCAGTTGGCATAATTGTGATTTGTGGGAATGGTCCACTTAAAGCTTTAATTGTTTTAACTCCACCATAATTTGAAGCAGGGAAGAACTTGATTGTTGTTAAACCAAGATCGAGTGCCTTCATGATTTCAGTTGGAGTGACACAACCTGGAAGGTAAGGAACACCATGTTTTTTACAAACAGCAGCGACTTTTTCACTTAATCCAGGTGAAACAATAAATTTAACACCAAGTGAAATTGCTTCTTCAGCTTGGTTTTCATTAATAACTGTACCAGCACCAATTAAAGCGTTTGGGAATTTTTCAATACATGCTTTAATTGCATCTTTAGCACAGCTTGTTCTATATGTGATTTCAGCAACTGGAAGTCCACCATTAATAAGTGCTTCCATTGTTGGAATAGCGTCTTCAATATTTTTAATTGCGACTACTGGAACAAGTCTATAATTTTTAATTTCTTCTAATATTTTTTCCATAGCTATTCTCCTAATAAATTCTTTATATTACGATAGCTGATATTATAACAAAGTTTCTTTGCTTCTTCTAATTCATACTCACCGTTATCAACTTTTTCACCAATAAATGATGATAAGATTCTTCTAAAGAAGTCGAATCTTGAATAACTTGAGAATGATCTAGAGTCAGTTAACATACCAAGATTTGTACCAATTAATGCATATTCTGATACTTTTTCAAGGTTTTTACGTATTCCATAGAGCGTATCATTGAACCACCAAGCAGCACCAACATAAACGTTTCTAAATGCGCCTGAGATACATGAAACTTCTCTAACAACTTCTGGATTTAATGAATAAAGAACGATTGTTGGACGGTGTTCATCATCGAGTTGATTTAAGAAGTTAATTAAATCATTTAAGTTAACTGGATCACTGATGACATCAAATCCTGCGTCGACTCCAACTTTTGCAAACATTGCTTTATTAATATTTCTTGTAACACTGAAGTGAAGTTGAACAACAAGATTTCTCTTTTTATATTCTTTCATTAAGAATACGAGTATATATCCAAATAATTTATCTTTATCAGTAGCATTTAATGAATCTCTATTAAGGAATAATTCATTTGCTTCTTCTTTAGTTGCATAAGCTTTAGGGAAATCTTTAAATCCATGGTCAGTAATTCTACAACCTTTTGATTTAAAGAAATCTAATCTTTCACTAAGTGCATTTTCTAAATCATCAAGAGTTTTAATTTCGTGCCCTACAACATTGCCAATTTTCTTTATATATTCTGAATCGAAATTATAAAGTTTATCTGGTCTAAATGTAGGAGTGATTTTTGTGTTGTTTATAGTTCCGTGATCTTTTAAATCATCAATTGGTTCATCTGTTGTTGCAACAAATTCAACATTAAATAATTTTAAAAGTTTTTGAACTGATAAATCTTTTAATTTTTCGTTAGCAGCTTTATAAATTCTGTCTGCTGATTCTGCGTTTAATGGTTCATTTATACCAAAGACTTGTTTAAGTTCAAAATGTGTCCAATAGTATAAAGGATTTCCACAAAGCATAGGAACGATAGAAGCGTACTTAACAAATTTTTCATAGTAACTTGCGTTACCTGTAATGTATTTTTCATCAATTCCACATTGTCTCATAGCTCTCCATTTATAATGGTCGCCACTTAACCATAATTCACCAATATCAGTGAATTTTTTATCTAATTTAATAGCGTGTTGGTCAAGGTGACAGTGATAATCAATGATTGGTAAATCTTTTATATAGTTGTATATTTCTTTACTTGCATCGCCGTATAAAAGAACATTTTCGTTAAAGAAATTTTCTTTCATAAATTAGACACCACTATATGCGCTAAATCCACCGTCGATTGGTAAGACAATACCTGTAATAAATGAAGCAGCTTTATCACTTGATAAGAATAAGACAGCACCTAAGAGTTCGTCTGGAGTTCCAAATCTATCCATTGGTGTATTTCTTAAAATCTTATGTGTTCTTGCAGTTGGAGTACCATCAGCATTGAATAAAAGTGCTTGGTTTTGAGCTGTTGCAAAGAAGCCAGGAGCGATTGCGTTAACTCTAATTCCTTCTTGTGAGAAGTGAGTTGCTAACCATTTTGTAAAATTACTGACACCAGCTTTTGCAGCACTGTATGCAGGAATCTTTGTTAATGGAGTGAATGAATTCATTGATGAAATATTTAAGATTGAACAACCTTTTTTTCCTAACATATCTTTTGCAAAGACTTGAGTTGGGAGAAGTGTTCCTAAAATATTAAGATTGAAAACAAATTGGAAACCTTCTTCTTTTAAATCAAAGAATGTAATTGTTGATTCATCAATTTCATTTGAGAAGAATTCTTGAGTTGTTGTAGCTTTTGGTGAATTTCCGCCAGCACCATTAATTAAAATGTCACATGCACCGAAATCTTTTAAAATTTCTTGGTGGCAAGCTTCAAGTGATTCTTTACTTAAAACGTTTGCAGCGTAACCTTTTGCGATTCCGCCTAAATCTGTAATTTCTTTTGCTTTTGCATTTGCTGATTCAAGGCGTAAGTCAAGTAAAGCAACTTTTGCGTTACAAAGAGCGAATGCTTTTGCCATTTCTGAACATAAAACACCACCAGCACCAGTAACAACGACAACTTTGTCTTTAAAATCAACAAATAATGGTAAATTTTCTTTTGTCATATTTTGTTTCCTTCCTTATTTACTAAAGCGTTCTGCAGCTTCAAATAAGCCATTTATATAACAAGCACCAAGTGCTCTATCGTATAAACCATAACCAGGTTTTTGATCTTCACCGAAGATATTTCTTCCGTGGTCTGGTCTAACATAGCCATCAAATCCGTTATCAACTAAGTTTTTAACGATTAATGGCATATCGAGTGAACCATATTTTGAATAGTGTCCAACTTCTGTGAATGAATCTTTATCATCAGTGTATTTAACATTTCTTAAGTGGACGAAGTAGATTCTCTTAGCTTTAGCATATTTTGCAGCTAATTTAGGAATATCGTTTGATCTTCCTGCACCAAGGCTACCTGTACAAAGCGTTAAACCGTTATGAATGTTAGGCACAGCTTCAAATAATCTATCAATATCACTTTCGCTAGAGATAATTCTTGGAAGTCCGAAGATATCCCATGGTGGATCATCTGGGTGAATAGCCATATTGATGTTGTATTTATCACAAATTGGCATAATTGCATTTAAGAAATAAACTAAATTCTTAAATAATTGTTCATGTGAGATTTCTCTATAAGCTTTTAATAAACCTTGAAGCTCATCTAGGCTATATGATTCATCCCAACCAGGTAAATGTAAGTGGTTAGGATCAACTTTTTCAAAGTCATCACGTGAATAACTTAATGCATCACTACCATCAAATAATTTGTGGTGCATATCAGTTCTTAACCAATCAAATACTGGCATAAAGTTATAGCAAACAACTTTGACACCATTTTTTGCACATAATTCTAAGTTCTTTTTGAATGCTTCAATATGAGCATCTCTTTTTGCTGTTCCCATTTTAATGTCTTCTGAAACTGGAATTGATTCGATGACTTCCATCTTCATTCCGTTATCTTCACAAGCCTTTTTTAACTTTAAAAGAGAACTTTCATCCCAAACTTCGCCAGCTTTTTTATCATAAACAGAAGTGACGATAGTAGACATGTTTGGAATTTGTCTAATGTATTCTAGAGGTATGGAGTCATTAAAGCCATACCAGCGAAAAGATAATTTCATTAGTTTTTCCTCCGTATTTCGCTTATATTCTAATTCATAAGTTTATTTTATAAATTGCAATATATTTAGAAAAACATTGCATTTCTTACTTTCTTTTGGAAGCGCATACATTTTACTAAAAAAATTTATTGCAGAAAGTTAAACTTATGTTAGAAAACATTAAATTTTGCAATATAGTTGCTATTTAATTGCAAGATTTACTAGATAAATTATATCAAAAAAGGAGGCATATATGTTTAGATTTGTTAATTCAGAACTCGATATTTCTCATAAATTAGACTATGCATCGTCCCCAATGGATGAGTATGGAAAGCACATGCATATATTCTATGAACTAATTTTGTTTTTAAGAGGTGATGTTGATTATCACGTCGAAAGTGAATTAAGACATTTAAAAGCAGGAGATATTGTTTTAATTAATCCTGGGAAATTACACTTTGCCGCTGCAAATCATAACATTGGATATGAACGTTATGTTTTAAAATTTCCAGCCTCGATGGTGCCTGATTATTTGAAGGCAATGTTAAAGGATAATAAACCATTTTATTCTAGTAATGCTTTCATTGAATCAATCATTAAAAACTTTGATACTTTGCATGACACTTATAGTGAGGATGATTTTGCAACACTTATAAAGAGCAAAATTATTGAAATTTGTGTTTATTTAAAAAACGCAAAACAAGGTGTTATGGGTTATAAAAATGACGATATAATTTCTGTATTAGTTGATTACATTCAAGCACATATCAAAGAAGATTTAACACTTGCTAAATTAAGTGAAAACTTACATTACTCAGAGTCATATTTATCTAATTTATTTAAAAAAGAAATGCATTGTTCACTCATGAAATACATCAAAACTAAGAAGATTATTTTAGCTCAAATTATGATTAGAGAAGGTAAAAAAGCAGTGGATGTTTGTGAAGAATTAAAATTTAATGACTACTCTACTTTTTACAGAACTTATGTTAAAGTATTAGGTGTAAGTCCTATCTTAGATAAATTTGACAGATCTTAATTAAAAAATGCAATATTTTTTGAAAAATATTGCAATTTAAAGCGCTTTCATTTTTCTATACAATCAATAGGACGCTATTTTTAGTGTTATTTAATTTTTAAATAAAACTAATTTTTGGGAGGTCTCTTTTATGGGAAACGCAAAAAAGATTTTCGCCAGTAGAGTAAAATCTGCTAACGTTAAAATTTTCCCAGAAGCTGCACTTGGTTACTTAATTGGACCAGTACTCGCGCTTGCTGCAAATGGTATCGTTAACACTTATCTTATTCAATACTGGGATAAAGTCTTAGATCTTGGAACATGGGCTCCATTGTTCCAGACACTCTTACCAATAATTTCTGCAATTATTATTGTTATTGGTAACTTACTCGTTGGTAGATTAATGAGTAGAAAACCAGGATTCGCTGGTAAAGCTCGTCCATTAATCTTAATTGGCATGCCATTCATCGCAATCGCATTACTTGTCTTATTCATGGTACCATTTCCAGAAGGTGCAACTAAGACAAATCCAAGTATTTTAGCCCTTGTAATGATTACAATTGGATACAACTTATATTACGCAGTTGCTTATCCTTTCTATTATACGGCACACTCATCACTTGTTGGCTTATCTACAAGAGATGGCAAAAAACGTTCACTTCTTGCTACAGCATCAAATGCTGCTCAACTTGGAGCATCAGGGCTTGCTGGTATGATCGGACCTTTCCTTGTTGATTGGCTAGACTTATTAGCAAAAGATGGAACTCCAGAAGCAAGACAAACTGCAAATAATAAATGGTTTATCTTAATGATTATCATGATTGTTTGCTTAGTTATTGGATGTTTTGTTGAATTCCTCTTTACAAGAGAAAGAATTACAGAAGAATCACTCCAAAAAATGGGTGATAAAGATGCTGCTAAAGCTCAAAAATTAGATAGTGAAGAAGATAAAAAAATATCAATGAAAGATCAAGCTAAGGCTTGTGTTAAAGAAAAATATTGGTGGTTTATTATTGTTTTCTTCTTCTTATATCAATTCAGTGGAATGCTAAAGAACAATGATGCTACATGGTTCTCTCAAGCATTCTTAAATGGTGAAACTAAATTAGCTGGAACAATTAATACAGTTGGTGCAATTCCTACAGCACTTGGTATGGTTGTTATTTGGCCACTTGTTAATAAATTTGGAAAAGCAAATTGTATTAAAGTTGGTGGATTTATCGCTGCTTTATGTGGTTTACTTGGATTTGTTTGTATTCCTTTAGCAGGAAATGTTGGTGCAATTTATGGTGTATCTATTGCTGCATTCTGTTTAAAAGCACTTGGAACAGTCCCTGCTATGTATATCTCACTTGCATTACTCGCTGATGTTAACGATCATATTGAAGCTAAAACAGGAATGAGAACAGATGGCTTCACAATGGCTGTCTATGGTTCAATCATGGTTGCTACACCTGGTCTTGCAAATGGTGTTATTGCTGGATTAAATTCAGCATTTATAGGAAATGTCCAAGCATTACAAATCGTTCACACATCAATTTTCTTTGGTGGTGAAGTTGTTGCTTACTTAATTATTGGTATTATGTTCTTATTCATGAACGTTGAAAAATTCTCAAATGAAGATCATAGAATCATTCTTGAAGCTCAAAAAGCTGCTTGCTTAGCAAGAGGAGAAGAATGGATTGATCCACATACAAGAATGGAACTTGAAGAAAAAGAATCAGAACGTATTGCTGAAGAAGAAAGAATTAACGAATTAAAAGCAAAATGCACTAAAAAAGGCTTAAACTTCGAGGAAGAAGAAGCTAAATACCAAGCTGCATTAAAAGCAAAAGAAGAAGCTAAAGCTCAAAAAGAAGCTATTAAAAAAGCAAAGGCTGAGGCTAAAAAAGCTAATAAAAATAAATAGAAAATAGGTATTTATGAGAAAAGAATTATTATTAAACGATAACTGGAAATTTAGTATTGAAAATAAAGAAGAAATAGTTAATTTGCCTCATTCTTGGAATGGAAAAGATGGTCAAGATGGTGGCAATGATTATTTAAGAAGTGTTGGCACTTATATTAAAGAATTTGATGTAGATATAAATGAGAACGAAGAATATTTCTTAGTTTTTAATGCTGTAAATTCGCTTGCTGATGTTTACTTAAATGGTGAACATATTGGTCATCATGAAGGTGGATATTCACGTTTTATCTTTAATGTTACAAAAGCAATTAAAGATCATAATGAATTAAAAGTTTTAGCTGATAATAAGGCTTATCCTCATATATATCCTGACGCTGCAGATTTCACTTTCTATGGTGGAATTTATCGTGACGTCATTCTTATATCAAAAAATAAAAAACATTTCGAGTTCTTAGAGGATTCTGCACCAGAACTTAAATGTACATCAAAAATTGAAGGAAACGATGCTTTTATAAATGTAAAAGCTATCGTTACTTCAAATGATAAAACTGTTATTGAAGTAGTGGACAATGAAAACAATGTTGTTGCAAGTGGAAATATTAATGAAGATATTAAAATTAGCAATGTGCATTTATGGAATGGCTTAAAAGATCCTTATTTATATAAAATCGTAGGAAAATTATTAGATGAAAATAATAATGTTCTTGATGAAGTTAGTGTAAATTATGGATTTAGAACATTTAAAGTTGATCCTAAGAAAGGTTTTATCCTTAATGGAAAAGAATATCCATTAAGAGGTGTAGCAAAGCACCAAGATAGACCTAGCATCGGAAATGCTATTTCTAAAGCTAATATGGATGAAGATATGGCCCTTCTTAAAGAAGTTGGAGCTAATACTGTTAGATTATCACATTATCAACATGATCAATATTTCTACGATTTATGCGATAAAGAAGGTTTAATCGTCTGGGCTGAAATTCCATACATTTCTAAATATTTAAAAGAAGGCGATGCTAACGCAAAGAGCCAACTTAGTGAATTAATTCATCAATGCTTTAACCATCCATCAATTGTTTGTTGGGGTATCTCAAACGAAATTACAATGTTTAGAAAGCAATTTGGTAAAGCATGTAGAGCAGATCATAAATTATTAAATGATTTTGTTCATAAAGAAGACCCTTCAAGACTTACAACAATAGCTTGTTTCTCAGTTATGAATATCTTCAATAGAATTGCTCATATCACTGATTTATGTTCATATAACCTCTACTGGGGTTGGTATATGCCATTTACACCAGTAACATGTTGGATTCTTGATATGTGGCATTTATTCTATCCAAAGCAACCTATTGGATTAAGTGAATATGGTGCTGAAGGAATGCCAAACTTACATTCATACATTCCACGTAGATTTGATAATACTGAAGAATATCAAGCTTGCTATCATGAAAAGATGCTTAAAGATTTCTCAACTAGACCATACATTTGGGCAACACATGTTTGGAATATGTTTGACTTTGGTAGTGATGGAAGAAATCAAGGTGGAGAAAAAGGCATTAACCATAAGGGCTTGGTTACATTTGATAGAAAAACCAAAAAAGACGCTTTCTATGCTTATAAAGCATATTGGAGTGATGAACCATTTGTTCATATTTGCTCAAAGAGATATGTTAATAGAACAGAAAAGAAAGCAACAATTAAAGTTTATTCAAATCAAAAAACAGTTTCACTTTATCAAAACGATAAATTGATTGCTACAAAAACAGGCGATAAGATATTTAAATTTAAAATCAAATTAGCTGAACATAATGATATTAAAGTTGTATCAGGAGAACTTGAAGATACATCGACAATCATTAGAGTTAAACAAAGAGACAAGTCATATATCCTTCCTAAAGGTGGAAATAACATGTCTTGGGAAAAATAAATTATTAAATTTAAAACATAAAAAGCGACTTTGAAATAGTCGCTTTTTTAGATCTTATTTTCACCAAAAGAATACAAATAGTGAAATAAAAACCTTGCAAAACTGCGCTATTTTCACTATTTTAACTAAAACGAGGTATAAAAATTGACTTAATAAAAATGTCTTTCTATCGGCTTAATTATTAATTTAAAAGGCAATTAGATGTGAACGATTATTAAAATGAAGAGCAACAAAAAAGACTGAAACTCAATCGTTTCAGCCTTTTAATATGCTTAATTCTTATTTATTTAATTATGCATTAGTTGTTTCTTCAGCTTTAGTTTCAACAGCTTTTGTGTTGAACAAATTAAAGAATGAAGCAACTGTTAAGATTATCATGCTGAGGAAGTACATGATGAATGCAGGAGCACCTGTATTCATAGCAGCGACAGCATATTGGTTACTTTGGTCAAGTTTAGTGAACCATAATGTACCCATTAAGTATGTTCTTGAATTGATAACATAAATGAAGCAAACACCAGCTAAGACAGCAGCTACCAATAATGGTAAGTATGAAAGTGGGTTGTTCTTGAATTTTAATGTTAAGAATCCTGAACCAACAATGCAAAGAATTGCGAGAATTGAGAATACAATGATTAATGGGAGTTCATCAATACTGAATCCTAAATTACTTGAACTTGCAATGCTTAAGAACATTGAAATTAAGATAAGAACTAATGCGCCAAGGCTAATAAAATAACCTGTACCTAATTTTTTAATCTTTTCTAACATAATTAGTTAAGTCCTTTCTTTTTATCAAGGAATGCAGTGAAGATAGTAGCGACAAATGCTAATCCTGCAAGCGTTGCAGAAGTTGCAATGACAGCTTTATAAGTTGTTCTCCACCATGTTTCAACTTCAACGTATTCTGTGTTAGCGTCAACCATGTTCATATAGTTACTCTTTGTCAATACCCATAAGTTACAGTGGACTGCTTCTCTAATTTTACTTGAAATTTCGTGATCTTTTTTGATTGAATCAGTTGTAAAGTTGTTGTATTTAGCATCGTTTATTTTGACTAAATCCATTGTTGAGTCCCAACTTGTAATACCAGCATAAAGTGCTTGTGGTAAGTAGTCGACATCATCTTCAAGGTCAGTGACGATATAACCTTTATATCCCCATTCACCTCTTAAGATATCTGTTAATAATCCTCTTGAACATGTAACTTCAACAGGTCCAATTTTTGAGAATGAAGTCATAACACCGAGTAATCCAGCATCTCTGTCTTCTGTGTCATATTTTGTAGCTTCGAATGCGAGTTGGAAAGCTCTTAATTCGATTTCTCTTCCTCTTTGTTCTGTTAAGTATGGAGAAACACCTGATCTGTTAGTTTCTTGGTCGTTGAATGCAAAGTGTTTAGGAGCAGCAATTAAACCTTTATCTAAAGCACCAATACAGTATTCCATACTTATAGTACCTGTAAGAACTGGATCTTCTGAATAGTATTCAAGATTTCTTCCGTTATAACCTGTACGATGTGTATTCATTGATGGACCCCATAAGATTGGTAAGCCAACAAATAATGCATCATTACCCATCATTCTACCTTGAGCATAAGCTAAACGTGGATTGAATGTTGAACCCATAACTGGTCCACTTGGGAAGACTGTCATTTGGAAGTTTGCATTTTCATCTGTTTCATCAATAGCCCATGCTGGTCTTGTATCACCATAGTTATTGAATGATAATGTTTTGAATGCACGATCACCGACACCGTTTGGGCCGTTTTCAGTGAATTTACCACCAACAAACCCAACTGATTTCATTGGTAAGTAATCTCTGTTACCATGAAGAATAAATGCCACAGCTTCATCGTAATCTAATTGGTCAAGTACTTTATCCCAGTTAGGATCAGTGTATTTAGCACCTTTTAAGTTAATGTAACTTTCTTTGCCTTCTTTTCCAAATGTAAGATCTTTTACATCGTCATCAGTTTTAACAGTATATGTACCACCATTGATTAATTTAATCATTTCTTCTTCGGCAGTAAATTCTTTATATTCTAATGGCCATGTTCCGTTCCAGTCATTTCTTGATAAGTATTTGACTGAATCTTTTTTAAAATAGTTTGGATCAGCATATTGAATTGAATTCTTTACTTGTGTCCCACTCTTAGAAATGTTGAATGTATCTTCATCAGCTTTTCCGTTTTTTGTTACATATTTATGCTTATAAACTTTAGTTGCATCACCATCAGCTGTCATTTTGTTTTCGGCATCAGCTTTAACACCTTGAGCAGCAAGTACGTTATTTAATGCTTCGTGTGCACCATTTCCGATTGAGAAGTAGTAGTTACCTGCATCTAAGATATATGAACCATTGCCGTCTTTAGCTTTTGAATCCCAGCTAGCGAGGTTTTGCATATCAACTTTAACACTTAAAGTTTGGCTCTTTCCTGGTTCAAGAATTTCAGTTTTATCGAATGCGACTAGTTGAATTGCTGATTTTTCAACACCATTTTGAATGTTGTCTGCTGTGTATGGTGCTTGTCCGTAGATTTGAACAACATCTTTACCAGCTACTTTACCAGTATTTGTAACTTTAACATCAAAAGTAAATGTGAAGTCGTGAGCGCCATGACTGAGAGTTGGTTTGCCAACGATTTCTTGTGTAAATGTTGTATAACTTAATCCGTAACCGAATCCGTAAGTAACTTCTTTACCATATTCCCAGTTGCTTCCATCAAATGATGAGCCAGCAGCTGATCTTGCGTTACCAACGTTAGCAATGAAATCAGCATAACGTGTTTCATAATATCTATAGCCTGTGTAAATTCCTTCGGCTTCGATAACGTATTTTTGACCTGTACCTTTTGAACGACCTTTACAAGCATCTGCATTTGTATATTTGTAGTCGCCATAGTTAACCATTGCTGGAGCACTTAAACTACTTGTAGCATAAATGTCTGATAAGTGACCTGATGGGTTTGTAGCACCACTAATGATATCAACAACAGCTCTTGGAGCATAGTTAGCACCAATACCCATCCATAAAACAGCACCAACTTTAGGATCATCTTCTAAGCCTTGAAGTTCCATTTGGTTGACAGCATTAATAATAACGACAACCTTTTTACATTTTTCTTCTGCTAATTTAATGATTGCTTTTTCTTTAGCAGTAATTTGCATTGGGTTGGTAATTCCTTCTGAAGCAAGACATTTTCCTTCACGTTTATCCCAGTCAATACCTTCTGAAGCAGCTCTACCTAAAACGACAACACCTAAATCGTTATAATTATCGATTGAAGTAATTGCATCAGCATTGATTCCGTTAAGATCATCAACACTAGCTTCATTTGAATGCCAACCATCTTTCATGCCAGCAATGGCTGCATACGTACCCATTGCAGGGAAGTCATTTTCAGAGATTCTTTTTGCTTTTACATATGATTCATATGCTGAATTTAAAACAGGATTAACTTCAAAACCTGCTTCTTCAAAAGCTTCATCAAAGTGAATTGTTTGGTTGTTTCCTGCTGCTTTATGACCAATGAATGCACCAGTAATAGTTGCTGAGCTACGTGCACCAAATAATGAAACTTTAGTCTTATTTGTTGAACTTGTAGCAACTGGCAATGTGTTATCTTTATTCTTTAATAATACAGTACCTTCAGCTTGGATTAATTTTGCTAAATCTTCGTGTGATTTAACGATTTTCTTTGAATCACCTTTACCATCTTCTGTAAGATATTCGCTATCAGGTGTGAAAGCTTCAAATAATTTTCCACCTTCTTTTTGGACTAATTTTGATGATTGAGTCTTTAAGTAGCTATCAACAGCATCTTTATTTGCTTCAAGAATTGAACTACATGCAGTACCTAAGACAAGTACTGTTCCAAAAGCAAATGTAAGTCCACGGGCAGTTCTGTTTAATTTACCCATATTTCCTCCTTATGTTTTTAAAACTATTAAATATAGTTGTCAGAATATTTATACCAAATTCAAATGAGCAAATCAAAGAAACTGAAATTAAAAAGAAATAATGCAAATAATAATATTAAGAAATGCAATATTCCTCGTTAAATTTTGCATTTTTCACTTAAAAAGAAAAAAACTTGTCAATGTTAAAGACGTAAAGTATTTAAATTTTGTCGTAACCTGTTAAAAAATAAGTATGATTTTTATGAAAGAACTACTTTTGAGTTTTTATACTTTTATAAAATGCTATTATCATTTAGTTCTAATAGACTGTAAGCGTAATATAGGTTCATTCCACAATTAGTTGATAGAAAATGAGTATTCAT
>ENA-UOJH01000461-UOJH01000461.1-human-gut-metagenome-genome-assembly--contig:-C148-NODE-461-length-38115-cov-46.364609_pt1 | contig 38115 bp, 37 predicted proteins | sample MGYA00242345_ERZ723892 | MGnify/ENA metagenome assembly ERZ723892 | reverse complement strand
GCAAAAATCGAAAGTCCTTTTTTGTGTTCATGGAGCTATTATTTCACAGCCCCTTACGTCTAATCCAATTATATGGGATGCCAACCAAATGTGGCTCACCTTTTCACGGCCATTATTGCCCTAAATGGCTCACTTTTATATTTGCATTTACATCCCACAACCATTTGTTTTATAGGCAATCATTTCTTACCACCTTATACACACCTATTTTGCTTAGGCAATGCCGACATCCATCAAGACTTCAATCACACACCAATTAATAAGGCGCTTAGTAATCCCAAAAGAAATACATTAATACATATATCAATACCATGCTAACAATTGCTTCCAACCCCATTTTCGTTCCATAACGATATTCCCAATTTTTAGGGCCAAACTTCATTCGTAAAAAGCAAATTCCCGATAATGACAGTAATACGTTGAATAACATTAAACCGCTTACATACAAATAATACACCCCTTGCAATATTCCAATATCGCATAGAAACACATATGCAATTTCCATTAATACGGAAAAGACAAACAGGTTTCTTACCAAAGGATTAGAATGTTCTATCCAAAACTTTTCCTGTATTGATAAGTCCTTTTTTAGAAAGAAAGTCTTGATAAGATAGATACAAATTATGATCAGAAATACATCAAATGCTGGACCCTTTCTATACATAATCATTTCCCTCCATTATTTGTTACAGAGGTATTCTGATCATGTGCGTTCTTTTCCCACTCCAACTTAACGCGCTCTACATAATCACTGGTAAAGCCTGCCCACAAGAGAATAATAATAACAGTTATACAAATAGAAGCGATGGTACTCTTTGCATCAGTTTTCACAATCATTTTAACCTCATACCATTACAAATTTTTTATATTGCAAATGTATTCAGTATCTACAAATTCGCCGGTCATTGAAATATCTTTCCCCGCGATAATATCCGATGCATTCACATGGATGTCTTTATCAGAAGTAATAGTAACGTTACCAGAGATACTGCCAACTGTAGAACCTTTCTGAATCATGTCCGCATCTTTGTACTGATCTTTCCGTTTCTCCATCCCGATGGTAAATCCGAGTCCGCCACCCGAGAGCAGACCGCTCTTCTTGACCTGCTTGGCGTAGTCATTCCGTTCGTACTCTTCCGCGATGGAAATGGAAGTATCTTTGCCGGAAGAAATCGCTACGTCATGTGTGCCGATGACTTGGGATGCAACTTCCCTGCATATGTCGTCAGCTCAATCTCTGCCACGCCCGCCGCATTCGCGGAGAGAATCTGCATCGAGACGTCCTGCGAGGCAACCTTTCTCATCTGCTCTACGCTTTGCTCAAGAAGGTATTCATTTAGAGAAACACTGATTAAATCGCAGAATCTGACTCTGCGATTTAATCAGCTTTCCCTTAAGCTTTTCAAATCTATTCCTATCATACGGTACATCTAACCAGGCGGAAGTGACATCATTATTCGAGTAATAAAAATTCTCAATCTTCTCAGTGTCCACATTGTAAATGCTCACAGTAAATGCGGTAAACACGTCATTCCCCAATAAATATGACCATGTGTAGTCAGTATCGAATGGGGTCGCGCCTCCACCTCCTTTGGGCATAAGCTCTAATAATACACCATTTCGATTATTTCCATAATTGATAAAAGAAAATGTTGAAAACGGCTTTAATGCTCCTGTCTCCAAATCCATAATATAAGTTTCCCTATTTGGCGTACTCACAAAAACAGATTGTTCTGTTTCATGCCAACCATCAAAACGCATGTCATTGGGTACGCAAAACAAAAGAGTATCTCCACTTTCTGAATAAAATCTAACTTCATTATTATGTTGATAAACAATTCCATTTTGATATGGATATACCCGCACTTCATCCGAGCCCAAATCCTTGACCTCCCGCAGAGCACCTGTGTTTGGACTTATTTGGTATAACTTTGAATCTATTTTTAGAAAAAGAGTGTCTTTACTTTTAATGAACCTGTTATATGCTCCAGCGGTGCAAGCTAAATTATCAGCTATTTGTATAAATTTATCTGGAGATATATAAAACAATTTTTCTTTGGGATTTCTTATAGACTCACTTGTCATTACATAAAACCCATTCCCATCAAAAAAAATTGAACTAATCAATTCTGCTTTTGCATACTTCTTAATAAAGTTAAAGTCAAATTCCACATAATCTTTTACATCATTCGGATTCAACAAAATAAAATGATTACCTTCAATTTTTTCTCCGCTTTTCCAAGTTAAAATTGTTCCATTTAGACTTGATTCATTCACATAATCTTGATATTTTATATACTCATTTCTCCAAATAAGTCCAATAAGTAAAGGCATAACAATGCATATTCCCCAAAGAGCAATCTGTTTTCTCATTATTTGGCCTTTTCCCCTTTCTTGATATCAGTCACCAACCCCTTACCTCCGAACAGTTTATAACATGTCAGCATCGCTATACTGATCTTTCCGTTTCTCCGTCCCGATGGTGAAGCCGAGTCCGCCACTCGAGAGAAGACCGCTCTGCTTCACCCTGCATGCTGTTCGTACTCTTGTGCGCTGGAAATGCAGGATCAGGGAGCCATTGTCTCCCAGTGCTTCCAGCGTCGCGCCGGTGAGGTGGATGTCTTTTCCTGCTTCCATGAGAAGGACGCCGTCCTTGCCCTTGACGGCAATGCCAGCGGTGGTGTCTAGGCTGTCCTGGTTCTTTCTATGGCGGAGGGTGTCTGTCATGGTTATGTTTCTTCCGGCTTACAAAAATAAAGAATTTTATAGAGCTGTATATAGAAAAGTAGCAACCAAAATCATTAATATTTCGACAATGATTAGAAAATGTTGTTTTTTTATAATTGTATTGTACGCATTATCAAACGGTTTCTGTTTATACCTAAAATCCAATTCCGCCTTTTCTTTCTTTACTATTAATATGCCAATAGCAAATATCCCAGTTAATAAGCTATTACCTATAAATAATTTAAGTTCATTTGCCTGTAAAGCTAAAGAAATCTTATCAATGCAAATTAAAAAGAGTAATGTAAGTGTATATCCTAAATAGAAAAAGATATATTTCATAGAAAAGTATGTTTGGCTTGAGTATTCTTTAGGAAAATTCTTTAACCATTTCCAGACAAATTGACAAACTCCTATAAAAATCAACAGTTTGATCCAAAATATTTCAATCATAATCATTTAGCGCTTTCTTTAAAGTCATTCAATTGCTTCTCCCTGTATTTTTCCTTATCAGGTTTCGTATTCATTAGTTTGTATTATCGTTGTGGTCTTGCTCGAGAGGAGACCGCGCTCCTTGTATTTCAGGCCATAGTCGTCCCTGGACTCATTATAGCCGTTTTCCAGGTTCACGTCACCCTTGGCGGCAACCGTTATTTGACCGTTTTCTGAAAGTACCGTCGTATTTCTGGCACTCAAATTCTCACCCGCCGCAAGGGTGATGTTTTTCCCTGCTGCGAGTGTGTTTGCCGTCTCTGTTTTTCTATAGGTGCGGATATAGTTGTCGCTGTTCTCCGTCATGTCTTTCTTGGCTTCGAGAGTATCCGTGTCCAGATGGATGTTGTTTCCTGCTTTCAGGATCAGGGAGCCATTGTCTCCCAGTGCTTCCAGCGTCGCGCCGGTGAGGTGGATGTCTTTTCCTGCTTCCATGAGAAGGACGCCGTCCTTGCCTTTGACAGCGATATTTGATTTTATCTTTCATTGCTATTTTTGATTTACTGATATACTAAGCAAATCAGGAAAAACACTAATTTCAAAAAAAAATTTTTCGCTTTCTGCTAGAATATAAAATCGTTCTTTTGTCGAATTAGAAACTGTTACTGTATATCCAGCTTTTTTTACTCGTTTTAATATTTCATTAGCCAATTCATTTCTGCTATTTACTTTCCCATCATATGTATATCGCATGACATAGTATTTGGAACGCACAAATTTGCTTTTTTGAAATTGCAAGTACGGAATAGAAGAAATTTGAGTTTCTGAAACAGCATTAGACAGATGATAAATATTTTCTGACTCTCTATATTTTTCACTTACTAAGCATGTAATAATCAATAAAAGAACTAGAAGAATTAGAAAAAACATTTTTTCCCTGTTGGTAATACTTCTCATGATACATCTCCTTAATCGTGAATATTCCCGATATATTCAGTATATCGCCAAGAAACATTAGTACCAGCAGCTGTCTCCGTAACTAGTTCAACAGTAATAGGTGCATCAGCGCCGACTCCTTTTGAAATACTTACCCCAACTATACTACTTCCGCCTATTCCCGCCTGCGGTGATCTGCACGGCATCCCCCGAAAGGGTCGAGGATACGGCAGTTCTGTTATAATAAACCGGCCCGCAGATCATAATATGTCGGCAATCTTGTTACTAGAGTAATATTTCCCATTTTATTCTCCTTGCGTAGCACTAGATAATAAAATTAACACAAGAGAAATGAAACCTAAAAATGAACTTTCCAATACATACGCTAAAAGCATAAAAACTATTCCAATCCAGCAACACACTTCTGATCCAGTTAACGCTCCCCAAAAATTTTTCCAATTTTTATTCATAATACTCACCATTTTTGATCGAATCAATTTGATATTGCGAATTATATAAAGCTATTTCAAAATACAATTCAATCCAACCAAATTTCCCATAAACGGAGCTAGCTTTTTTCAAAGTATTTCAAGGCCGTAGTCGTCCGCGGCTTCGTTGTAACCATTTTTCGATAATTACACCATTACCAGCTTTTGCTATGATAGGCCCGCTTTCAATGGTGGCTGTGGTATGTCTTGCTTTAATGTCATTGTACGATGTCAGGGTTACTTGCATGAGTAGTACACCATCTTTTTATAGTCCGATTTTCCTAAAAATATCATCTTTTTGAATCCATATTCTCCATTTTTCAGAAAATTCTTCATGTGCAATATAGCAACTAATGTCTTTCTTCTTTAACGTCAAATAATATATCTTATCCCCTCTTTTATTTTCTCCCCATCTACTTTTACAAATAACCCATCCATGTCTTATAGCATAATCCGAAAAAAATTGAATACCATCTTGGTTTGAAAGTTGCGGATATATGCGATTAGCAATAACAGACTTTACAATCCATCTCTTATCGATAGTAATTGTTTCCCCTTTTCGTTCTGTGGGATCGGGTATTTGATTACATACATTAAGCATCTGTTCAACATCATATTTTACATAGTTTTCATCTAGGTATTGTGTTCCCAAATATACGCCCAAAGTAATTAACAATATACTCAATGTAACTGCAATGGAACATACTGTCATTTTTGCATCATTAGATGTTTTCATAGAATTCACCTGCTTATAAGTCATTTATATTACAAACGAACTCTGGATAATTAACAATTCCGGAAGCAGATAACCCTGCGCCACTCGCTATACCAATTTCTCTATCCCCATACTTTGTTCCTATGGACACAGTTTAATCGTGAATATTCCCTATATATTCAGTATATCACCAAGAAACATTAGTACCAGCAGTTGTCTCCGTAACTAGTTTAACAGTAATAGGTACATCAGCGCCGACTCCTTTTGAAATACTTACCCCAACTATACTACTTCCGCCTATTTCCGCCTGCGGTGATCTGTACGGCCTCTCTCGACAGGGTAGAGGCTGCCGCAGAAGGACTTTAATACGCACAGTGCCTTTGTCTGATCTTCTAACGGCTAAGGAGGCACGAATACAAAAAGGGCGTGATGCTTTTGCATCACGCCCTTTTTTCTATACGCCGCACCATGGGTAGAGGGACTCTTGCAATGTCTCATCGATCGCTTTTTTCGTGATCGGCTGGAAATAGACTTTGAGAAGGGCAAGACCTTCCGCCGGAGCGGTGAGACCGAGCTCTCGTCGATCGCGGGCTTCCAAAATCCGTTTGAGATCGTGAGGAGCAAGGACGCTGCTCCCGGCATCAACGAGAGCGCCGGCGATGTTTCTGACCATGTGGTAGAGAAAGCCTTCGCCGGTGACGTAGATCCAGATGAGGGACCCCGCTTTCCGAAGGCGGATCTCATGGACAAGCCGCACGGGATCGGAGGGGACGGCGTTGTTCCCACGGAAGGAAGTAAAGTCGTGGCGGCCTTCCAAGACTTTGGCGGCTGCTTCCATTTTCGCAAGGTCGAGCTGCTTACCGGTGCGCCAGATGGTGCGCACGAGGAAGGGCGAGGCTTCGCGGCTCTCGGTCAATAGGTAGCCGTAGGTCTTGCCAAAGTTGCGGCGGCGAACGGAGAAGTCTTCGTCCATCTCCCGGCTTTGTCGGACGCGGATATCGCGCGGAAGGAGGGCATTCATGGCGTGGACAAATCGATCCCCTGGGATGCGGGACTCGGTGTAGAAGGTACACTCCTGCCCATAGGCATGGACGCCGGCATCGGTGCGGGCGACGAAGTAAATGGTGGTCTTCTTTCCCGTCAGCTGAAGGAGTGTATTCTCAAGCATTTCCTGCACGGTCATGCGGGTGGGCTGGCGCTGGAAGCCGGCATAGTTTGTTCCTTCGTAGGAAACGGTGATCCAGATATTTCGCATGGGATAGTCCTTCGGTGTGAATAGTGACTAGTGGCTAGTGACTGGGGATAAGGGATTCCCCTTGATTGCGTGCAAAAGAGGTTCAGGGGGTTCTATAGGTTCAGGAGATTCAAAAGGGGGTGGTGCAGCACATTTCGTCATCCTGAGCGGAGAAAAACGTCGTATGTTAGAAAATAGATGATCTGAAACAGGAGAACTGAGTCGAAGGATCTAAGCGCCGCGAAATTTTGATAGCGCTTCGCGCCGTCATCTCGAGCGTAGCCGAGAGATCTTCCTTGCAGAACGGTCAGCGTACCAATTGCGCTATTTCGATCACCGCTCATTTCTAATCCCTAGCTACTCATCCCTGCTTTCAAACTTCAGGATTCCATGTGGCTAACCCCACGCCCCATTCTATCTCATGACTACATACAGCGCGATGAGGGCGCCGGTCACGAGGGCAATGGCGATGAAGGCATTTCTATCCCGCCATGTATAGGAGAGCTGGTGCATCTTGGTACGTCCTTCGCCGCCGCGATAGCAGCGGGCTTCCATGGCGGTCGCGAGGTCGTCGGCGCGGCGGAAGGCGGAGATGAAGAGCGGGACAAGGAGCGGAATCATGTTCTTGGCGCGCTGCCAGAGATTCCCGTTCACGAAGTCAGCGCCTCGGGAGGACTGGGCTTTCATGATGCGGTCAGTTTCTTCCAAAAGTGTCGGGATGAAACGAAGCGCGATGGTCATCATCATGGCGAGCTCGTGCGCGGGTACCCCGAAGCGACGGAATGGCATCAGGAGGTCTTCGATGCCGTCGGTCAGGACGATCGGGCTCGTGGTATAGGTGAGAAGCGAGGAGAAGGCGATGAGGAAGACGAGGCGCAGTGTCATGACGATGCCATTCCTGATGCCTTCTTCGCTGATGTGGATGAATTTCCACGAAAAGATTTCCGTCCCCGGGGTGGTGAGGATGTGGATGAGCATGGTGAAAACAAGGATCACCCAGAGGGGCTTGATGGCCTTCCAGATCATTTTCGCAGGTACGCCGGAGAGGGCGATGGCAAGGAAGGTGAAGCCGGCGACGACTATGTAGGAATACAGGTTGTTCGCGAGGAAAATCGCGACGATGAAGATCATGGTACAGAGGATCTTCGCACGGGGATCCATCTGGTGCAGGTACGAATGGCCGGGATAGTACTGGCCGAGGGTCATATCAGTGAGCATGTGTCTTACCTCCCAGCATCTTTGCCATTTTTTCTACGGCTTCTTCGGTCGTTTTTGCCTCTTCCGGCACGGGGATGCCCTTCTCTTTCAGGTAGAGGAGGGTCTGCGTGAGGGGCGGAGCATCGACGCCGCAGGCCTGCAGTTCTTCTCTGTGGTGGAGGAAGATATCCATCGGTTCGCCGTCCAGCACAAGTCGGCCTTTGTGCATGACGAGAAGGCGGGTCGCGAGGCGTGCGATGTCATCCATATTATGCGAGACGAGGATGACGGAGAATACGCCTTTCTTGTACCAGCTCTGGATGCGGGAGAAAATTTCCCGCCGCCCGATGGGGTCAAGGCCTGCCGATGGTTCGTCCAGGATAAGGAAATCCGGGTGCATCGCGATGACGCCGGCAATGGCGACGCGGCGCTGCTGCCCGCCGGAGAGGCGGAAGGGCGAGCGGCCTGCGAAGGTGTCGTAGTCAAGACCGGCAAATTTCATAGCGCTTTTCACGCGCTTTCCGGCCTCTTCTTCATCACACCCCAGATTCATCGGCCCGAAGGCAATGTCTTTGGCGACAGTTTCTTCGAAAAGCTGATGCTCCGGGTACTGGAAAACCATGCCGACCGAGTGGCGCTTGGCAACGGCGGCTTTGGATTTCTCGGCAAGGTCGACACCATCGATGGTGACTTTGCCGCAGGTCGGATGGATGAGCCCATTCAGGTGCTGGATGAGTGTCGATTTCCCGCTCCCTGTATGACCGATAATGCCGATGAATTCTCCTTTTTCGATGGTGAGATCGACATCATCCAGAGCCGTCTTTTCAAATGGCGAGCCCTTGCCATAAATATAACTTATATGTTCGACGCGTATGGACATAGTGCTTCTCCCAGCTCCTCATCTGTCATGCAATCTTCAGGAATCTCGTAACCTTTTTTCCGAAGCCCATGGGCAAGGTCGGCAGCGACCGGGACATCAAGCCCCATGGCTGTCAGCTTGTCTGCCTGCGAGAAGACTTCGCGTGCTGTCCCCTGCATCTGGAGCTTCGTGCGGTCGACGACCAGCACATGATCCGCCGTCACAGCTTCCTCCATGAAATGGGTGATCAGCACGATGGTGATCCCTTCCGAGCGGTTCAGCTCATGGATGGTATCCATGACTTCCTTGCGTCCCAGAGGATCGAGCATCGCCGTCGGTTCGTCCAAGACGATGCAGTCCGGATGCATCGCGAGCACGCCGGCGATGGCGATCCGCTGCTTCTGTCCGCCGGAGAGCATCGCCGGTGAATGCGTACGATAGGCGCTCATGCCGACTTTTTCCAGCGCATAGTCCACGCGCTTTCGGATTTCTTCTGCGGGTACACCCAGATTCTCCGGGCCAAAGGCGACGTCTTCTTCGACGATAGCCGCGACCAGCTGGTTATCCGGATTCTGAAAGACCATGCCGACCTTTTGCCGGATGTCCCAGATATGCTCCATGTCGCTGGTTTTCATGCCTTCTACGATGACCTCGCCCGTCGTCGGAAGGTACAGGGCATTGAGATGCCTTGCGAGTGTAGACTTGCCGCTCCCATTTGTGCCAATGATAGCGGTGAAGGATCCCCTCGGGATCGTGCAGGTCACATCCGACAGCGCGTCGAATGTCTTCCCGTCCTCCGTCTCGAAGGTATGTGTCAAATGACGGATGTCGAAGAGGATCTCTTTCCCATCCTGTGTCATATTTTCTTCCATATGTCCTCTTTCCTTAGAGTAAAACAGGAAGCGGACAGAGATCCTCCCCGCCACCTGCTGCTAACTAGGATAACAATGATACTTAATAATAACAAATATGGTTCTTCATAGTCAATTTATATTGTATAGATAGATATGTATATTGTCAATTTATTTTCGTTGCTGTAGTCGACAATAAAAAGGCTCCGGCTTTTTCCATTTGCGAGAACGGTTATGTGAAGAGAAGAAGCGCAGAAGATGCCGCCAGCGGGGATGCCGTGTTTCCCCGGCCCCCGGCCCCCTTCTCTCATGCTATAATAGGGACATGCAAAAGGAGTCAATCATCTATGTCACAAACATTTTATGCCGCACTCGTTTTGGCCGGCGGCGCTTCCTACGGTATCATTTCCACACTCGTCAAGCTCTCCTATCGGTCGGGCTTTTCTATCAATGACGTCTCTTCCATCCAGTATTTTCTTGGATTTCTTCTGCTCTGGACCATCTGGCTTCTCCGCGTGAGGAGATTCCCCGCGAAAAAGACCGCATTGGCCTTTCTCCTGACCGGTATTCCGCTCTCAGGCACCACCATGCTCTACAACCACGCGCTGGAGACCCTGCCTGCTTCGCTCGCCGTCATCTTCCTTTTCCAGTCCATCTGGCTCGGCACGCTCGCCGAGTGCGTGATCCGACGGGAGAAGCCCACCCGCCTCCGTCTCATTTCCATCGCGATCGTCCTCGCTGGCACTGTACTGGGTGCGGGCGTGATCGGAAGCGCTGCCGCCTTTCCCCTCTCCATCGGCATGCTTTGGGGATTTGCTGCCGCGATTTCCTACACCACCGGTCTTCTCTGCATGAACCGCATCGGGCGAGGCATCCATCCCATCACCAAAAGCGCCCTCATGGTAAGCGGCGCGCTCGTGATGGTTCTCCTCTTTCTGCCGCCAGACCTTCCGGTATCGCCCGCGCATTTTGCCTCTATCCTTCCCTACGGAATTCCCCTCACCCTCTTCGGTGTCTTCCTCCCGCCGCTCCTCTTTAGCAGCGGGATGCCGCACATCTCCCCCGGCCTCGGCAGTCTTCTCGCTGCCAGCGAGCTCCCCGCCGCCCTCTTCTTCTCCTTCCTGCTTCTCGGCGAATCGATCTCCTTCCTGCAGATCATCGGCATCGTCATGATCCTTTTCGGGATCTGGATGGGGAACAGGAAACATGTAGTATAATGAAAGAAAATGATTCTCCAAGGAGGCCCTATGAAGAAATACTTTTTCTTTGATATCGACGGCACGCTGACCACGCCGCTTACTGCCGACTATCCCGACAGCACAAGAGAAGCCATCCGACGCCTCCAAAAGGCAGGGCACTTCGTCTCGCTGGCGACCGGACGCATTCAGGCAGATGCCTGGCAGGTCGCGTGTGACCTTGGCATCACAGCCGCTGTCTCCGATGGAGGAAATGCGGTCACCATAGACGGCAAGATCCTTTATGATGAAGGTCTTGCACTTGAAGACTGCTTCGCGATGCTTTCTGCCATCGACTGCGAGAAGCATCCATGGGCGCTTGCGATCAGAAATGAGAAATACCGCATCACGACCACGAATAGCTACCTTTCGAAGGTGAAAGACCGCTACTACAAGACGGAAGTGGACCCCGCTTTTGATTTTCACACCGCCTCCGTCATCCACAAGATCTTCATCGCCTGCAGCAAGCAGGAGGAAGCGGAGATCCCCTTAGGCCCACTCCCTCACGTCTGGTTCCGTGCGGATACCATGCTCATCGAGCCTATCCATAAGGAGCACGGCATCGAAGAGCTTCAGCGCCGCTTCGCCATTCCGGATGAAGACATCGTTGTCTTTGGCGACGGCATGAATGACCGCACCATGTTCCGCCCCGAATGGTTCTCCATTGCGATGGGAAATGCCAAGCCACAGCTCAAGGAAAAAGCCAAGTACATCACCAGCCGAGCTGATGAAGACGGCATCTATGAAGCATGCAGTCGGTTTGGATGGATTTGAAAAAGCAGCCCCGGGCTGCTTTTTTTAGTGAGGAGTGAGAAGTGGTGGTGCGGCGCTTTTCGTCATCCTGAGCGTAGAAAAAGGCTGTATGTTAGGGAAACGCTTCTTTGAATAATGGCAGCTGAGTCGAAGAATCTAGGGAAACGCTGATTTTTTATAGGATGCAGTTCCATCCGAATGATACCATAAGACAGAAGCAGGATAACCGCAAGCTAAATGAGCGCTGCCTATACCATCTTGCATAAAAAAAAGAAGCGACATGCGCCGCTTCCAAAGGGGTTGGAGCTGGTTGGGCTCCGTAATGAGAACCTGTATAATAGCTTTCGTAGAAAGTTATTACCAAAGAGAGGGAGCCAGGATGGCATTCCCTGATGCCATCCTGACAGAAGGACGATAACGTCCCAAGGAGGTCGAGTCAGCCGGATAGACCGGCCAAGAGTGGAGGAAATATCCTCCTATAGGAACTTCCCTAAGGGAAGGATCTGTAAAAGGGGAGCGATGATTCCATTTCCCTGTTGAAACCATCGCTGAAGGGAGATGAACCATGGGGGACGAAAACCCCACAGGTATATGTAAACCTCAGATACTGAGGAATACATCATAATATATAGTCACTTCCGAAGAAGTATTCGTAGAAGGGGTGGTGATGATCATTTTCCCAAAAGAAATCAAATTTCTTTATGACCATCACCGGAAAGGAGATGAACCATGGAGAAAAATCCCCACAGGTATATGTAAAGCCCGAAGGCATTACATCGATAGTAAGGAGTTCAGGCATTTACCGCCTGCCACCCGTCAAGATAACGATAGGTACCGTAGGACCTACTCGGAGAATAGTGTTCCCTGTCACCATCCTCAGCAAAAGGGGCTCTGCTTCATTGATCCTCATCATGCCGCAGAAGGAAATCAAAAAATCCACCCTTTTGGATAGAAAAAGGGTGGAATATGCACGTCAAAAGGACTTGCAGTCAAGCACACCTTCCTATCGCTCGTAGGTCAAACGGTTGTACAAAACAGGCAGTTCTCCTGACTCTGCTTCCTCGCTCCTCCAGCCTTCCCGATCTCCTCAAATCAGTGACTTCGTTGGATTCACTCTGCATTACAGTGGCGGGACCGTGCCGGTCTTTCACCGGTCTTCCCTATTAAGCCCTACAGGGCACCTGTTTTCTTATGAAGTTATTCAAGTACCGAAATCCCCATTAAAAAACCTCTTTGCACGAACGCAAAGAGACATCTATATAGACATCCCCTTCCCATCGCTCGTGGGTCATAACGGTGATCCAAGATAAGCAGTTCTCCTGACTCTGCTTCCTCGCTTATCCGTCTTCCCGATCTCTCAGTGACATTATGGATTCGCTCTGCATTACAGTGGCGGGACCGTGCCGGCATTTCACCGGTCTTCCCTATTAAGCCTTTAAGGCACTTACCTTTCCTTATTCGGTTAAGTACATGATAGCACCATTTGTCATGCATGTCAATGAGAAATTCAAGAATGCGTTTAGGAAATAAATTGAGAGGAGTCTCTGGTGGCTAGTGACTGGTGACTTGAATACGACTTTGGGGCATCGCCACTTCTCATTTCTCATTCAAGCGAAACTTTCAAACGCAATCAAAGGACAGCATGCCCACGAGCCAAGGAAACACGGATCCCATCATTGTCAGATTGAATCACCATTCCCCTAGCCCTGACCAAAAAAGGCGATGTGAAATAACGATCATCTCATTTTCGCGTTCCATCTGCCGCGGGGGACTTGCAGCTCTCATAGGAGTGACCGGGAAACCTTATCCCAGCTGTCTTTCATGCCATAGTCACCCTATCCGCCCCTTTCGGGCACCTTCCCCTAGAGGGGAAGGCTGCGATACGAGAATACCATCTTCTAAAAAAAAGCGATACCGCCAGCCTGTGAGTCCTTCCGCCCTCGCGTATCGTCATCCTGAGCGGACGAAAACGCCCATGTGTGAAAAACCCCAGCCAGAACAAGTGGGAACTGAGTCGAAGGATCTCATGCCACACATGTGAGACGATCCACTCCCCGCTTATTAAAGGAATAACTGGTGACTTGGAGACTTTATAAGCATTACCTAGAGGGGAAGGGTGCGATACGAGAATATCATCTTCTAAAAAAGGCGGCGAAGCCGCCACGAGAACCCTGAACCTTGAACCAAATGAAAGCCAAGAAAAAGGGGCTGTAAAGAAATGAGGATTCATTTCTTCACAGCTCCTTTTTACTGTATGATTTTTAATTCTTCCAGCAAATGAATATCGATGGGGGTATATGCATCCGGGTGACTTCTGAGATAGTGCTGCTCCTCTTCGGCCGCAGGGTAGAAATTCACAAGCTCTTTCATCTCTGTCCTGACCTTCGGGCGCACCTTCCCTTCTCCTTCGAATTCATTGACAACAAGGGCATTGTCCGTCATCTGATGAGCGACGCCGCGATTCTGCAGGAAAACGAGGAAGTAGCTGATCTGCGGCACATCCTCCTTGCTCGTGTAGTAGATCCCGCTTCGGTACTGCGGGCCGACATATTTCCCCTGAATGCCATCGGTGTAAGGATTGATGATGGTGAAGAATACATTAAGGAGCATACCGATGTCGATTTTCTTCGGATTGTACGTGACCTTCACGCACTCCACAGCCTCTGCGCTCCCATCGGCGACCTGCTCCTTCGTCGGAGCTTCGATACAGCTATTCGCATAGCCCGCCTGGGTATCTACGACACCGTAGATCCTGGAAAACACTTCCTGCAGCCCATGGAAGGATCCACCGGCCAGGTATAGATCTTTGGTAAACAATGTATGATTCTCCTTTTCATGCTGCGCACGTCATGGGCGCATTGAGATATAAGATAAGGGCTACGGGTTAGCTCTGGGGACGTGCTGTCCCTTGATTGTGAACGAAATCTTTGCTCGAATGAGAAATGAAGGCGCGGATTTCGCCGCGAGTATATATGGGACGATGCCCGAAAGTGGCATTTACGAAAACGCTGATTAAGGAAACACAGATGGGAAACGACGCCTTGTTGCTACATATTTCTGCGTTCACACACGCATCGTTTATCGGTCTGCAAGAAAGATTTCTCGCTTCGCTCGAAATGACGATACGGGAGTCAGATGTCTTCCAGGGGAAACACGGATTGAATCAGCGTTTCCCTAGTTCCTTGAGGCTCCTAATCCCTAGCTACTCATCCCTAGCCACTAGTCACAACGTTACTTTTCCGTTTCCTCCAAATGCTTGATGGATGCGCGATCCATATCGAAGGAGTGGATAAGCTCCGTGACGGCCTGACTTGGGGAGACGACGCCCGCAAGGACAGCCGCTTTGACGGATGGCAGACGGCTCTTGATGAGCGGATCTTCAAAGAAGAGATTATGCAGATGTTCATCGATCATGCTGTTCACCCAGTCAAGGATCTGGCGCTGTCTGCGGTTTTCAAAAATGCCGGATTTCTTTGTGACCTTTTCAAATTCACGCATGACGGCCCACAGCTCCAAAAGACCTGTTTTCTTGATCGCGGAGCAGCGGTAAGCATGGGTTTTCCAGCCTTCGGTAGCCGGACGGATGAATTCGCACATTCTTTCATACTCGCCCTGCGCGACCTTGGCACGCTCGAGGTTATCCCCATCCGCTTTGTTGACAACGATAGCATCGGCAAGCTCCATGATGCCTTTCTTGATGCCCTGGAGGTCATCGCCGGCCCCTGTCAGTACGACGAGCATGAAGAAATCGACCATGGAGCGGACCGTGGTCTCCGACTGGCCGACACCGACGGTCTCGACAAGGATGACATCACAGCCGGCAGCTTCGCAGAGGAGCATAGTCTCGCGGGATTTTCTCGCGACACCGCCCAAAGTGCCTTTGGATGGAGATGGTCGAATGAAGCAGTTCGGTTCACGAGACAGGTTCTGCATGCGTGTCTTATCACCGAGGATAGAGCCGCCGGTGATGGATGAGGTCGGGTCGACGGCAAGAACGGCGACTTTGTAGCCCTGATGGCAGAGCATCTGGCCGAAGGACTCGATGAAGGTCGATTTGCCGGCCCCCGGTACACCGGTAATACCGATACGGAGAGCCTTGCCCGTTTTAGGGAGAAGTCCCTGCAGTACGCGCTGCGCTTTGTCGAAATCTTTCGGCGCATTGCTTTCGATCAAGGTGATGGCCTTGGACAGCGTCACACGATCCCCTTTGGCCACACCGTCGATATACTGTTCGACGGTCATTTTTTTACGAAGCGGCACTTTTCGAAGCGGAGCATCCGGGTATTCCTTCGCCCCTGTGATGCTGTTTGCCGTGGTATCTATCCCACGCATGACAGAGCAGGCAAATTCAGGATTTTTTTCTTCCGGTACCCAGCTGGGTCTTAAATCATCATTGTTTTCAGGCATTTGTCATACCCTCCCTTTCCTGGCTTCTCCCCCTGTCGATGGATCATGAAAAGGAGGACTGCCAAATGAAAATATGATGTGTATCAAGCGCGATTCATTGGTAGTGATAGTGACCGGGCATGGTGACTATCCATCACCATTTTCATTCCTCTGTTTTCCGGACTATCACTCAATTCGGATTACAAGCCCTGCTAGGGAGCCGAGGTCGCCCTCGGCTCCGCGCAGGACAAGAAATCAGATTTCTTTAAAACGCTTCTGTCACTATTCCAGCTGCGAAATGGTCATTGGTTCAGGGGTCGGGGTTCAGGTTAGGGTATCACCATTTCCAGTAAACCCCTGAACCTTGAACCCTTTGCCGATACGCATTGAATGACAGTGTCAGAAAACGTTAGACGACCTTATTCTGCCTTAGCTTCTTCCTTAGCACGGTCTACGAGCATCTGGAGCAGCTTGATGCAGCATTTCGGAATGTTGGTGCCTGGTCCGAAGATAGCAACGGCACCATGGTCGTACAGGAATTCGTAATCCTGTGGCGGGATAACGCCGCCGATAGCTACGAGGATATCTTCACGGCCGAGTTTCTTCAGATCATCGACGATAGCCGGGAGCAGGGTCTTATGACCTGCTGCCAGGGAAGAGAAGCCGACCATATGAACGTCGTTGTCGACGGCATCCTGTGCCGCTTCTTCCGGAGTCTGGAAGAGCGGGCCTACGTCGACGTCCCAGCCCATATCTGCGAAGGAGGTAGCAAGGACTTTCTGGCCTCTGTCGTGACCATCCTGGCCCATCTTCGCGAGGAAGATACGCGGGCGGCGGCCTTCGAGAGCTTCGAATTCGTTAGCCAGTTTCTTTGCTTCATCCAGTTCGGAGGTGTCATCGAATTCATTGGAGTATACGCCGGAAATGGTATGGATGACTGCATTGAAGCGGCCGGATACCTTTTCAACAGCGTCGGAGATTTCGCCAAGGGATGCACGGTCATGTGCTGCCTGGACAGCAGCTTCCAGAAGGTTGCCGTTTTCACGGGATTCTGCACACTTGGTGATGGCTTCCAGATCGCGGCGGACAGCTTCCGGATCACGGATGCTTCTGAGTTTTTCCAGACGTTTGATCTGTGCGTTACGTACAGCGGTGTTATCGATGGAGAGAACGTTCAGCGGATCTTCCTTCGCCAGTCTGTACTTGTTCAGGCCGACAATGGTTTCACGGCCGGAGTCGATATCTGCCTGACGACGAGCGGCGCATTCTTCGATACGCATCTTCGGAAGGCCGGTGGAGATAGCCTTGGACATACCGCCCAGTGCTTCGACTTCCTGAATGTGTGCCCATGCACGTTTGATGATCTCGTTGGTGAGGTATTCCACATAGTAGGAGCCGCCCCATGGATCGATGATCTTGCAGACTTTGGTTTCATCCTGGATATAAAGCTGGGTGTTACGAGCCAGACGTGCAGAGAAGTCGGTCGGCAGAGCGATTGCTTCGTCGAGTGCGTTGGTATGCAGGGACTGGGTGTGACCGAGAGCTGCAGACATAGCTTCCATACAGGTACGGCCGATGTTGTTGAATGGATCCTGTTCGGTGAGGGACCAGCCGGAGGTCTGGGAGTGGGTACGAAGCGCCATGGATTTCGGATTCTTTGCGCCGAAGCCTTTGAGAATCTTTGCCCAGAGGACACGAGCTGCACGCATCTTTGCGACTTCCATGAAGTAGTTCTTGCCCTGATCCCAGAAGAAGGACAGACGCTTTGCGAATGCATCGACCGGCAGACCTGCTTTTTCGCCGCAGCGGATGTATTCCATGCCGTCTGCCAGAGTGTAACCGATTTCCAGATCGCAGGTAGCACCGCATTCCTGAATGTGGTAGCCGGAAATGGAAATGGAGTTGAACTTCGGCATGTACTTGGTGGTGTATTCGAAAATATCACCAATGATACGCATGGACATAGCCGGTGGGTAAATGTAAGTGTTACGTACCATGAATTCCTTCAGGATATCGTTCTGAATGGTACCTGCAAGGATCTTCTTGTCGACACCCTGTTCGATGCCGGCGGAAATGAAGAATGCCAGGATCGGAAGAACGGCGCCGTTCATGGTCATAGATACGGACATCTGGTCCAGCGGGATGCCGTCGAAGAGGATGTTCATATCGAGCATGGAGCATACGGATACGCCGGCTTTACCTACGTCGCCGATAACGCGCGGGTTATCCGCATCGTAGCCGCGGTGGGTCGGGAGGTCGAATGCAATGGACAGACCCTTCTGACCTGCTGCCAGGTTTCTCTTATAGAATGCGTTGGATTCTTCTGCTGTGGAGAAGCCTGCGTACTGACGAACGGTCCATGGACGGAAAACGTACATGGTGGAGTATGGTCCACGAAGGAATGGCGGGATACCGCTCATGAAGTCCAGGTGATTGCAGTCATCATAGACATCTTTGGTATAGAAGGGAGCGACCGGGATCTTTTCCATGGTCGGTTCATAGAGTGCATCAAAGCCTTTGCCGGTCTTGGCTTCCAGCTTTTCCTTCCACTCATCATAGGAGCAGTGTGGATGTTCCCCCAGAGACAGCTGTGTGAAATCAGGATTTGTGTTTGCCATTATTCAATCATTCCTTTCTTTTTCTGCAGCATGCGGAGAATTTCGTAGCAGTTTGCTTTGACGCTGATGAAATCATCTACGCCCGCCTTGCGGTAGGTCTCTTCCAGATCCTTTGGAGCTGCGCCTGCGAGGAAGAGGGTGCCGTCGCCCAGGACTTCTTTCAGTCTCGGAGCCAGAGCCGGTACATCTTCCGGATAGGTCGCATCCGTGGAGCAGATGACAGCGACATCATATGGCGTGCCTTTGTCATCAGCGCCAGCTTTCAGTGCTTCTACGCACTTATCCCAGCGGGAGCCCGGTTTGTCTTCGTCATCCTGGAAACCATTATTGAGATGGACATTGAATTCGCCGACCTGCAGGAAGGAGGTGGAGAAGTCTGCTCTGGCTTTATGCTGCGGGATCTTGCCCATGTTTGCGAGGAAGATCTCGACATTCTTGCCAGTCTTTTCTTTATATGCTTCGGTATCAAAGCGGAGTGCTTCGAAGCGTTCCGTCCAGCGGTGTGCATCGATCTTTTCGATAGCAACGGAGCCTTCTGCATTACCAGCGACTTCATTGATCTCGCCAATGGTCGCACCGGCAGCAGCAGCAGCGGCTGCCTTGTCGATGGCTTCGCCTTCGCCGGCATCTTTGAGTTCTGCCAGCTTCTGGCTTCTGAAAGCAAGATCAAGATCCGCACGGTAAGCCTTAGCCGCATCGCCAAGTTCCTTCTTAATGGCTTCTGTATCTTCCGGACGAGCTTCGAGGAGCACTTCGCCCATCAGCGGGTACATGTTATTGCCGACCGCACGGTCTTTTCTAAGATCCAGTGCTTTGAAGCGCTTTTCAAGGACGGCTTTGATCTCTTTCTGCGGATAGCCTTCTTTGATTGCTTTGGTCATGCCGCCCAGAGATTCGATCTTCTGGAATTCAGCCCAGATCTTTTCTGCCATCTCTTTGGTGAGCTTTTCAATTGCCCAGGAGCCGCCGGCTGCATCGATCGGGCGCAGCATGCCGAATTCTTCCTGCAGCATGATCTGCAGGTTTCTAGCGATACGGCGGGAGAATTCATCACCTTTTCTGACAGTATCATCATAAGGTGCATTTTCGTAGGTATCTACACCGCCAACGACAGCAGAGAATGCTTCGGTGGTGTTGCGGAGCATGTTCACGCCCACATCGAAAATGGTCTTTGTGAAGAATGCCGGTTTTGCATGGATCTTCATCGAACGATCTTCTTCTTCTGCACCGAAAGCCTTCATGATGTTCGACCATACCTGACGAGCTGCACGAAGCTTTGCAATTTCAATGAAGAACGTAGCGCCTACATTGAAGCCGAAGTAGAAGGACTGTGCGATATCATGGATCGAAATGCCTCTCTTCAGCATTTCACGGACATACTCTACAGCAACGCCGAAGGTATATGCGATTTCCTGTACGGCCTGTGCGCCGCCCAGAGAGAATACATCGGAAGTGATGAATACGGTCGCTACGCTCGGTGCATTCTTGCGAGCCCAGCGGATGGTCTCTGCCATCTGGTCGTATGCTTTTTCAAGGCTTTCCTTATTCTTGCCATCAGTCAGCAGCTGTGTCAACGGGCTTCCACCGATCACGCCATGAAGCGCGGACACATCTTTTCCCTGTGCTTTGACTGCGGCAGCCACCATAGCAAGCGGTGCCAGTGCAGATTCGCCGGTATACATCATGAATGGATACTTGGCAAGGTCCAGACCGTCCAGAAGGTTATGCACATCTTCGAGAGTGGTCAGAGAAACGCCGGTTTCACCTGGTTTTTCAGCATCAGTCACATCGATGCCATGCAGAGTGGATGCATCAAGGCGTACATTGTATACCGTGGAACCACGATCGATTTCGTGTTTCAGGAGCTCATTATTTTCCTTTGGAAGTGCTTCATCACAGGACTGCGCAATGCCCCATGGTTCTTCTTTGTAACCATTGACTTTCTGACCGCGCATGAAGTCCCCCATGCCCGGATAGTCATCGGTCGGCAGGATCGCATCCTGTGCGTCCGGACCTGTACGCAGGGTATAGATCGGGCTAAAAGTGATACCTTCATACGTCTTGGTGTACATCAGCTTATCAAACGGTTTGCCCTTCAGAAGAGCGTTGCACGCATCTACCCATTCCTCGTAGGTTGGTGGTGTGAATTCATCAAATGTGACCTGTGGGAAATCGGTTTTGCCTTCCGACTGTTTCAGAATCGCTTCCAATTCCTTATCGGTAAGCTGTCTTTCCTGATTTTCCGCGGATGTTGCTTTTGTTACTTCATCCATGAAATAGTTCCTCCTTTAATAATTTATGGCCGCTCACTGACTTACCAGCGCAAATCAAGAGAACGCCCCTTTAGACAATTTCAATCAGACAGAAAGTTCACCTCCTTCAGGTTCACGTCTTGGTCCTACCATAAAAAAACGACTGACCCAGTGGGGGCAGCCGGAAAATAATGAGACCAGGACCGATCTCAATCCCCTCCCCATCTCTCGCAGGTTGACGGAAATACGGATTTTCTCACAAGCCCTGATCTTAGACAGAATCGAATCATGTCTTGGATAGATCCCTACTTCCTTCGCGGTGATTCATTGGCAGATAGTTCTCCTGGCTCGGGCTCCTCATCTCTTCACGCCTTCCCAGACTTTCGCCCAGTGACTTATCTGTGAGAGACTCCTCCTTACAGTGGCGGGACCGCTCCGGCTTAGACCGGATTCTCTTTTATGCTTTCGCATCTGCCAGCCATATGAAATTGTCTAAATGACTACAGTCTCAGTATAATTCATATTCTTCTCAGTGTCAATCAATGTTTTTCTCTGTCTTATATATTTCTTGCTAATATTGCATCTGAAATCACAAATTATGCATTGAACAGCAGCCATGATTTATATTATAATAGATTTGCATGTAAAGTTTATTTCATTATCATTATTTTTATTCTCATACAAGGAGCTTACCATGGCACTCGATCCGAAAACCAAAGAAACCGTCAGAGAAGAAGCCCTTCGGCTTTCTAAAGAATTTGCTGCACTTGATGGCAGACGCCCGCGTGTTCTCCTCATAGAAATGGAAAATGATCTCGAAAGCGATCGTGAAGAACGAAAACTGGCCGCCAATGCATTGGCAGACTCCGGCTGGGACGTCGACGTCAGCCCCTCGCAGCAGCCGGAGGATGCTGCCAAGGGGGCAGCAGACAACGACGTTCACTTCGTCTTCTACACCACGACCGGTGACGCCAGAGGTAAGAATGCTGTCGCCCTCTCGCGTGCTCTCGCCCTTTATGGTCGTGATGATATCCTGATCGCCGTTCATCAGGTACCGCCCGAAGAAAAGGAGTCTCTCTTCCGCTACGGCATCCTCTGTGCCTTCCCCAAGGACTATGATTACCTCCAGGCTTCCCTCACCATGCTCCGAATCCTCATCGCAAGAGAAAAGCAGGAAATGGAAGAGGATGATGCCTACTAAGGCATGAAAGGGAGCTGCCACAGAAGAACCGAGATCAGCCGAGAGGACGTATCCTCCTTTACCATGAATGGGATCTTTCGCTTCCCCCCTGTCGGTAATGCTATTAAGTTAAGGAAATCGTTAGCTACGTAACGTCTTGCTTCCCCCTTCGGGGGAAGTGCCGAAGGCAATAGGGGCATGCTAGCGGTATAGCGTGCTATGTTGAATAGTCCGATGCTATCGATATTCCAACACTTTCATGCAATACCGCTACGTAGCCCCCTCACCCCTTCGGGGAGCTCCCCCGATGGGGAGCCAAGAACGTTCTGCCGCTTAACTTAATATCCATTACCCCCTGTCGGTGGTGCTATTTCATATCCGCTATCAAGCCTTGGCTTTTCTGTGCTGACACTACACCAAATACAAAAAGCAACGTGTGATCCGCTCTCACGGAAATGAAGAAATCAAAACGGAGTGCCTGATTCTCTTGGCACTCCGTTTTATTGCAACAAAAAAGCAGCGCATACGCGCTGCTTTTTCATATCGGTTATTAGCCAACGGTGAAGAGAACGTCGCCGCCCTGTACGGACTGGCCTTCGGATACCGGCATGCCGGTGATCTTGCCATCGCATGGAGCCATGATCGGGTTGCCCATTTTCATAGCTTCGAGAACGAGGACTTCGTCGCCGGAAGCAACTGCATCGCCAACATGTTTGTTGATGCGGATAACTTTGCCCGGCATCGGAGCTTCAACGGATTCGCCTGCACCTGCAGGAGCTGCTGCCGGAGCTGGAGCCGGAGCCGGTGCTGGAGCCGGTGCCGGTGCTGGAGCTGCTGCTACCGGAGCCGGAGCAGGAGCTGCTGCCGGAGCTGCTGCTACCGGAGCCGGAGCTGCTGCTGCAGCGCCGCCATCTTTAACTACTACATCGTAATCCTGGCCGTTAACTGTTACAGTAAATTTTCTCATTGTCTTTCCTCCTAAATGATTGTACTTTCAACTTTCAATTAGAACTGCTGAGTGCCGGAAACACCTGCAAGACGAGATGCAGAGGTCCAGCCACTTCTAGCTGCCGGGCGGATGGAGACGATTTCGCCGCCACCCATAGCAACGATTGCAGCAGCGATTGCTGCTACAACTGCACCATTGTCAGCTGCTTTCGGAGCTGCTGCTCTAGCTGGAGCTGCCTTCTTCGGAGCTGCTGCCGGTGCCGGTGCTGCGGACTGATTGAGAGATGAACGTACCTGCCAGATCATGATCAGCGCTACTACTGCTACGATAGCAGCAAATACCGCGATATACATAACTGTGTTGTTATCCATCTGTACCCATCCTTTCAATTAGAGTTTTTCTTGCAGCAAATATTACAGCGGAATGTTGCCGTGTTTCTTTGCTGGATGTACTTCGTGCTTGGAAGCAAGCATCTTCAGTGCATTGATGATTGTCGGACGAGTGTTTCTCGGATCGATAACTGCGTCTACATAGCCACGTTCAGCAGCTTTGTATGGAGTAGCGAATTCTTCGACGTATTCAGCTGTACGCTGTTCTTTGTTCGGGTCTTTCTTGAAGATGATGTTTGCAGCGCCTGCAGGTCCCATAACAGCGATTTCAGCGGTTGGCCAAGCGAATACCTGGTCAGCGCCCTGTTCACGGGAGCACATAGCGATGTAAGAACCACCGTAAGCTTTACGGAGGATCATGGTGATCTTCGGAACGGTTGCTTCGCAGTATGCGAACAGCATCTTAGCGCCGTGACGAATTACGCCGGCATATTCCTGCTGTTTGCCTGGCAGGAAGCCTGGTACATCGACAATGTTTACAACCGGGATGTTGAAGCAGTCGCAGAAACGGATGAAACGAGCAGATTTATCGGATGCATTGTAGTCAAGGCAGCCTGCCATGAATGCTGGCTGGTTTGCAATGATACCAACGGTCTGTCCGTCGAAACGTGCGAAGCAGGTAATGATATTCTTAGCGAATTCTTTAGCTACATCGTAGTATTCACCGTTATCTACAACGGATTTGATAACGTCATACATGTTGTATGGAGCGTTGGAGTTTTCTGGCATGATGGTATCGAGAGCCGGATCGGTTCTGGTCGGATCATCACCGGTTTCAACGATAGGAGCATCTTCCATGTTGTTGCTCGGCAGGAAGGAGAGCAGGTAACGAATCTGTTTAATGCAGTCTTCATCGTTGTCGCAAGCGAACTGAGCTACACCAGAAGTACGGTTGTGGGTCATAGCGCCGCCGAGTGCTTCAGCGGTGATCTTTTCGCCGGTAACGGATTCAACAACTGCCGGGCCGGTCAGGAACATCTGGGATGTTTTCTTGACCATGTAAATGAAGTCGGTCAGAGCTGGGGAGTATACAGCGCCGCCTGCAGATGGTCCCATGATAGCAGAGATCTGCGGAATAACGCCGGATGCAATGGTGTTGCACCAGAAGATCTTGCCGTAGCCAGAGAGTGCATCGACAGCTTCCTGAATACGAGCTCCGCCGGAATCGTTCAGGCCTACGCAAGGAGCACCGACTTTGAGAGCCAGTTCATTTACGTGAACGATCTTAGCAGCGTGCATTTCGCCAAGGGAGCCGCCTTCAACGGTGAAGTCCTGTGCGAATGCGAATACGAGTCTGCCGTCAACGGTACCGTAACCGGTAACAACGCCTTCGCCCGGGAGATCTTTCTTTTCCTGACCGAAGTTGTGGCAGCGGGATTTTACAAGGGCATTGACTTCTACGAAAGTGCCTTCATCAAACAGAAGAGCCAGTCTTTCACGAGCAGTCAGTTTGCCTTTTGCATGCTGTTTTTCAACTTTCTTTTCTCCACCCATAGCCTCTACGTGAGCGAGGTTTTTGTGAAGAAGTTCAATTCTTTCTGCAACAGTTGCCATTCTTACACCTCCAAAAATTTTAGGGACCCCCGTGAGGGGGATGCCTTACCCCGGTGGGCAAGGCATTTGCCATCGTTCAATTAAGCCTTGAAGGATGGGCCGCCTGGGCGTTCTGTCAGTTCAAGCAGAAGGCCTGTAGCCTTTGGATGCAGGAAAGCGATGTGACAGCCGCCAGCACCGATACGATATTTCTTATCGATGAGCGGAACTTCTTTAGCCTGCAGGTCAGCAAGGCAAGCTTCGATGTCGTCGACACGAAGTGCTACATGCTGGAAACCATTCTTGCCGCCGTTTGCTTTTTCGATGAAACGAGCAATCGGGCCGTCCGGAGTGGTGGAACCCAGGAATTCGAGTTCGCAAGCTTCGGTCTGAGCAGACGGTTTGAAGAAGCTGGTGGTTACATGCTGTTCTTCGACGGTTTCATCCGGAAGGGATGGATCCAGTCCAAGGATGTCTTTCATCTGCTGTTTAATAGCCTGAAGGTCTTTAACAGCAACGCCTACATGGTCCACACAAAGTACTTTGAATGCCATAATAAACTCCTCCTTTAAAATTATTTGAATATTTTGCCTACAATGGAATCAACGACCGTGAACGGATCTGTCTTCCGTTCAAAGACTTGTTCCACGCAGTCACTAAATTCACCCGTCGAGGAAATATTTTCCTCAATATGACGGGAAATGCGATCGTGAATCATTTCCAGCATCTCGCTTCTAGCCCGTTCACGTCTTCTTTCTTCAAGGAGACCGGACTCTTCGAGGTACTTTCTATGTTCGCCCAGAGCTGCTACTACTTCCGCTACGCCCTGATCTTTGTTCGCGATCGTTCTCTCAATCGGAGGACGCCAGTTCTGAGCTTCGCCCAGATCAAGCATCATTTCGATTTCGACGTTCAAACGATCTGCGCCATCGCGATCACATTTGTTGATGCAGAATACATCACCAATTTCAAGGATACCTGCTTTGATAGCCTGAATATCGTCGCCTAGTCCAGGTACGAGCACAACAAGTGTCGTATCCGCATTTTTAACGATATCAACTTCTGATTGTCCTACGCCTACTGTTTCGATGAGAATGACATCGAGACCGAAAGCATCCATCAGTTTGACCGCATCTGCAGTCTTGCGGGAAAGTCCGCCGAGGCTGCCGCGCGTACCCATACTACGGATATAAACACCCTTATCCAAGGTCAGGTCGTTCATTCTGATACGGTCACCAAGGATGGCGCCGCCGGAGAATGGACTCGTAGGATCGATGGCTACGATACCTACAGTTTTGCCCTGCTTACGAAACTGCTTAATGAGGGCATCTGACAGTGTGCTCTTACCCGCACCAGGCGCACCAGTAATACCGATGACCTGTGCACGACCGGTATGGTGATAGATCTCTTTCATGACATCTTCAAATCCATCCCGTTCGTCTTCAACGATGGTAATTGCTCTCGCTAAGGCACGTCTGGATCCATTCCAAAAATCCTTCATAGAAAATTCCATGGATGCACCGCCTTTTCGAAGAGTAAATAATATAGTTGCAATGGGACTGAGTATCCCCCCAGCCCCATGCAAGCTACATTTCAACTAATAAACTGTCAAGCTAGTCAGTCTAAAAGTCGATTATTTTACGTTTTCTTTAATGAAGTCGATAACTTCTTTGGTTGGTGTGCCAGGAGTGAAGATAGCTTTTACGCCAGCTTCTTTCAGGCCTGGGATATCGGATTCCGGAATTACGCCGCCGCCAACTACGAGAACGTCGCCCATTCCTTTAGCCTTCAGTGCTTCAACAACTTCCGGGAAGAGGGTGTTGTGAGCGCCGGAGAGCAGGGACAGAGCTACAACATTAACGTCTTCTGCGTCTGCTGCTTCAACGATCTGTTCAACGGTCTGGCGAAGACCGGTGTAAATAACTTCCATGCCTGCATCACGAAGTGCACGAGCAATAACTTTTGCGCCACGATCATGTCCATCAAGACCCGGTTTAGCTACCAGTACTCTGATACGTTTGTCTGCCATTGTAAATTACCTCCAGAAATATTTGAGTAATGTAATTATCTTTGCTTCAGGCTGCCCTTAGATTAGAGGGTGTTGTGCGGTTTGTATTCGCCGTAAACTTTACGCAGAACGCCGCAGATTTCGCCTTCGGTGCAGTATGCACGTACGCAGTCGAGGATGACTGGCATAAGGTTGACATGGTCTGGGCCTTCAGCCGGAGTCTGAGCTGCTTTTTCAAGTTTAGCCAGTTCTTCAGCAACTTTAGCCTGGTCACGGTTTGCTTTATCCTGAGCGAGCTGAGCTTTCTTCTTTTCGCCAACGGATGCGTCAATCTTCAGCAGGCCGGTAACCGGTGGTTCTTCCATGGTGAATTTGTTGACGCCAACGATGGTTCTTTCGCCGGATTCAACAGACATCTGCCAAGCGTAAGCAGCGTCCTGAATTTCTTTCTGGATGTAGCCTTTATCAATAGCTTCTACTGCGCCACCCATTTCATCGATCTTGCGGATGTATTCTTTAGCTTCTGCTTCGATAGCATTGGTCATAGCTTCAACATAGTAGGAGCCGCCGAGCGGATCAACTACGTCAGCCAGGCCGGATTCGTAAGCTACGATCTGCTGGGTACGCAGAGCGATGGTTACGGATTCAGTGGTCGGCAGAGCCAGAGCTTCATCGCGGGAGTTGGTGTGCAGGGACTGGGTTCCGCCCATAACTGCTGCAGCGGTCTGGAGAGCAACACGGATGATGTTGTTGTTTGGCTGCTGAGCGGTCAGCATGGAACCAGCGGTCTGGGTATGGAAACGCAGTTTCATGGACTTCGGGTTTTCTGCATGGAATCTTTCCTTCAGAATGGTAGCCCACAGACGACGGGATGCACGGAATTTTGCAACTTCTTCGAGTACGTTGTTGTGAGCGTTCCAGAAGAAGGACAGACGGCCTGCGAATTCATCGATCTTCATGCCAGCTTTCAGAGCTGCTTCGATGTATGCGATACCATCAGCGATGGTGAATGCGATTTCCTGAGCAGCGGTGGAGCCTGCTTCACGGATATGGTAGCCGGAAATGGAGATGGTGTTCCACTTCGGTACGTTTACGGAGCAGTATTCGAAGATATCGGTGATCAGACGCATGGACGGTTTAACCGGGAAAATGTAGGTGCCGCGAGCTGCGTATTCTTTCAGGATATCGTTCTGGATGGTGCCGCGAAGAGCAGCTGCCGGAACGCCCTGTTTTTCAGCTACAGCGATGTACATAGCCAGCAGTACGGAAGCCGGTGCGTTGATGGTCATGGAAGTGGAAACTTTGCCGAGGTCGATGCCGTCGAACAGTCTTTCCATATCGTAGAGAGAGTCGATAGCTACGCCTACTTTACCAACTTCGCCAGCGGACATTTTGTCGTCGGAGTCATAGCCGATCTGGGTTGGCAGGTCGAATGCGCAGGACAGGCCGGTGCCGCCGTTAGCGATCAGGTATTTGTAACGTTTGTTGGATTCTTCAGCGGTGGAGAAACCAGCATACATACGCATGGTCCAGAGTTTGCCACGGTACATGGTCGGCTGTACGCCACGGGTGTATGGATATTCGCCCGGGAATCCGAGGTCTCTTTCATAGTCGAAACCTTCGAGATCGAGTGGGGTGTACAGGTTCTTGTGTTTCAGACCAACTCTTTCCGGATGTTTTGCGCACTGTTTTGCATAGGTGTCATTGTAAGCTGCAAGTTTAGCTTTCAGGGATTCGTTAGACATGAGTTCATCTTCCTCCTAAAAAAGTAAGTATGTAAAACTCTAGGAAGCTTTTCCTTGACTTCGGTGGCCGCGACTTTGTGTTCTTCTTACCACTTACATAGGATCTATCTTCCCAATGGGGTCACGCAAAGCCTTTGGCTGCTGCAGCGCTCATTTGAGTCTTCTTGCAGCAGCGATTGGGGACTCTTGCTGACCCATGTATTGACACTGTCGTGTGACAGATATCACCATAGGTAATTATACAGTATTATCTGTATTTGTAAAGCATTAAATGCCTTGCCTCATGCGGCTTCTTGAAGAATTAAATTATTTCTTGAAGTGCATGTCGCCGTTTTCAGCGAGGCTTTCATGGAATTTGAATGCTTCCTGAAGGAGATGCGGGGTCTGGCTTTCGCCGCAAGCTGCGCATGCTCTTTCATAGTAGTCCATGAGCTGGTCTCTGAAGGACGGATGAGCGACGTTGTTGATGATGACCTTTGCTCTTTCTTTCGGGGACAGGCCGCGAACATCAGCGACGCCCTGTTCGGAAATGAATACATGGGTATCATGTTCGGTGTGGTCTACATGGGAGCACATCGGAACAACTGCGGAGATCTTGCCGCCCTTAGCGGTGCTGTGGCAGAAGAAGCAGGACAGGAAGCCGTTACGAGCAAAGTCGCCGGAGCCGCCGATACCGTTCATCAGCTTGGTGCCGCTTACATGGGTGGAGTTTACGTGACCGTAGATATCCATTTCCAGAGCGGTGTTCATAGCGATGACGCCGAGACGACGAGCTACTTCGCCGTTGTTGGAGATTTCCTGCGGACGAAGGATGATCTTCTTGCTGTATCTGTCGATGTTGTCGTAGAAGCGTTTCAGTCCATCCGGGGATGGGGAGAGGGAAGTACCGGAGATCATGTCGATCTTGTCTTTATCGATCAGGTCGAACATGCCATCCTGAATAACTTCGGTGTATACGGAAAGGTTCTTGAAGTCGGATTCTACGAGGCCATGGATAACAGCGTTTGCTACGTTGCCTACACCGGACTGCAGTGGGAGCAGGTTTTCCGGCAGTCTGCCATGAGCGACTTCGTTTTTCAGGAAATCGATCAGGTTGTTGCCCATTGCTTCTGCGTCGTCATCGAGCGGAGCCAATGCACGGGTAACGTCTGGCAGATCGCATGGAACGATAGCAACGATCTTTGCCGGATCGCATGGGATGTAAGGAGTGCCTACGCGGTCGCCAGCAGTTTTGATCGGAATCGGTTCGCAGTGCGGCGGGTTCTTTCTCATGTAGATATCAGCCATGCCAGCGAGTTCCAGCGGCTGGGTGGTGTTGACTTCTACGATGACTTTCTTAGCGGTATCTACGAATACCGGAGAGTTGCCGATAGCAGTGGTCGGGTACAGTTCGCCGTTCGGTCCGATCTTGCAGACTTCTACTACTGCGAAATCTGGGCCGGTGACACGTTCACCCTTCACGTTGGTGAAGAAGCCAGCACGGATCTGCTGAGCTACATGGGACAGGTGAAGGTCATAATAGTTGATGCTGCCTGCATTGATGGCTTTTCTGAGGTTACCGTTGGTCTGATAAGGCATACGGTTTCTGATGCCGTTTACAGCGACCAGTTCAGTATCAATCTGGGAACCAGTAGAAGCGCCAGTCCATACGTCTACCTGGAATGGGGTTTCTTTCATACGTTCTGCGAGTTCATGCATGGTGATCTTCGGATAGCCGCATGGGGTGAATCCGGAAATACCAAGGATGTCGCCTGCCTGAATCATAGCTGCTGCAGTTTTAGCATCACAGATTTTTGCTTTCAGATCTGCACTTTCAATTCTGCTAAGGAATTCGCTATCATTGGTGTCGATCATTACTATCATCCTCCCAAAAATATAAAAATATCAAAAGTCCAGTACCTCTTTGAGCTTTCTCTATGGTCTGGAGCTTTTTGCCTCATAAAAACACAGCCGTGCTTCCGAAGTATATAAGAAAAAGGAGTCCTTTCTGCTTTCCTATGACCGCATGTAAACATGTCTCATAACATCAGAAAAACTCCTCCTTGGTATCATCGGTCTCACCGACTGTATTTGTGACCTCTTCAGTCATCACTGTTATTATATCACACTTTTTTCGAAAGGTTCGTAAAAAGTAAGTTCTTTGTTTTTAAAATTCTCATAGGGATGTTATAAATAATTCCTATTAGACAAATCATCATTTATGTGACTCAGAGTCTACAGGCTATGAAAGCGATGATCCTCGCAGTGCAGGTTATAGAAATGGTACAGGGGAGCGCCGCCGGGCCGCACTCGAAGGCTTCCTGCGAAGGTGATCTGTGAGGACCTGTGCATCGCTTCGGGCATGGCTGTCTCCTTCACGAACGCTCACCAGTCTCCGCTTCCTACGCAAAGCGCGGAAAGGCTCCAGAAGCAGAAGGAGATCGAGCGTCCGAAGAGGACATGGTCGCTCATGCTGAGGACGGCGATGGCCATGACCATGAGCAGGCCGCCAAGCCCCATCGTTCGCGTGAAGAGGCTGGCCTTGCCCCGGTAGAGCTTCCAGCAGAGGAAGCCCTGGGCGAAGAAGGTCAGAAGGAAGGCTGCTCCGCCTATGATGCCGACTTCGGCGAGCATATTGAGATACATGTTGTGCGCATGGAAGATGAGGACGTGCTCATCCTGAATGAAGAAGTTGTAGTCGGGATAGGCCAGATAATAGCTCCCCCACCCCACGCCGAGAAGCGGGTGCTCTTCGATCATGGCGATGGTGCTCTCCCACAGGGCAAATCGCAGGCCGACAGAGGTGTCTTCGCCGGAGAAGAGGGACAGAAAACGCTCGACCATCTGTCCGTGGTAGAAGAAGAGAACAAGAGGGATGAGGAAGAAAAGAAAGCCGAATCGCTTGTCATAGAAGAGAGTGAGCCCTAAGACGATAGCCGCAAGGCTCAACCATGCGCCGCGTGAATAGGTCAGCGCAAGGCAGAGAAGCAGGATGAAGAGAATGATGGCAAAAGCCCATTTTCTTTTTTTCTGCCGCTCCCTGAGAAAGAAAGCAGTGAGGATGCTGATGATCATGACGGCATAGGCTCCGAGAAGATTCGGATTTTCCAGTGTCGAATACATGCGGCGCCGAAGAAGAGGAAATCTCTCGGGATCGACCCAGCTCTGCGCCGTCATATCAGCTGCCATGCCTGCCACATTCGCATACTGGATGAAGCCATAGGCGGCCACGCAGATGGCTCCTGCCAGGAAGGCATAGAGTGCCTTCTCCTTTTCCCGCACGGAGGAAAGAAGTGAAAGGATCAAAAGGTAGATCGCGGCATACATCAATGGCTGAAAGGCCCAGTTCATGAGTGAAAAGGCAGGGTCGGGAGAGTGGAAGCCGGAGAAAAAGGCACACGCCAAAAAGACCGCCGGCAGTCCCCAGAGGCGAGGGCGCACGCATTTCACTTCGCCTGTGGTGCAATGATTCACTGCCCAGAGAAGAAGGCATGGGAGAAGTGTCACGTAAAACACATAGGGATGAAGCGGCAGCAGAAAGAGTGTCACATATAAAAGATTCTGGATGTTCTTTTTCGAAGCGAGAAATCGCATGGAGGGCTCCTGACGTGGAAAATGATATTTTCTATGATCCTATCTCAGTATATCATTATATAGAATGGGGAACCGTTCAGCAATAGAGAACGCGAAAGGGGCAAGGTGGATGGGCGTCAGGTTTGCTCTTATGGCGTGCCATCCCCTAATCACGGATGAAAAGAATGAGAAATAGCGGTGGCGGCTTCGCCGCAATATATAGGAGGCGATACCCAAAGGTTTCCAAGAGATCAGGTTTCCCGTTTGCGCTTTTCTAACATGATTTGTTTGACCGCGAATGACAAAGATTTCTCGCTTCGCTCGAAATGACAATGCGAGAGAGTCTGACTTTTTCCAGACACTAGTCACCGCCCCAACAAAAAACTCCCCTTTCGGGGAGTTTTTCTTCCAAGGTGCGATCAGAATACGGTCTTGACAGAGCCGCCGTATTTCTTTTCGATGAAGTCCTTGACTTCTTTGCTTGTGAGCGCTTTCATGAGCTTCTGGAGTTCCGGACGGTTTTCATCACCTTCACGGACAGCTACGATATTCGCATACGGGGAGTCGGAGCCTTCGCTGTAGATGGCACTCTTCGGATCGAGCTTTGCTTCGAGGGCGAAGTTCATATTGATGATCGCGATATCCGCATCCTCCAGGGCACGCGGAAGCTGCGGGGCTTCCAGTTCGGAGAATTCCAGGTTCTTCGGGTTCTCTGCGATATCCTGCGGGGTCGCGGTGATCGGAGCGCCTTCCTTCAGTTTGATGAGACCGGCAGACTGGAGGACGAGGAGGGCGCGGCCGCCATTGGTCGGATCGTTCGGAATGGCTACATGCGCACCGTCAGCCAAGTCATTCAAAGACTTCAGCTTCTTGGAATACACGCACATCGGTTCGAGATGGACAGCTCCCAAGGATGTCAGCTTCAGGCCTTTGGATTTGCAGAATTCATCGAGGTACGGCTTATGCTGGAAGAAGTTCGCATCGAGGCTCTTATCCGCAAGGGCCAGGTTCGGCTGGACATAGTCGGTGAATTCGACCATTTCGACCTTGACGCCTTCTTTGGCGAGCTTGTCTTTCACAACGCCGACGATCTCAGCGTGCGGTACAGGGGATACGCCGACCTTGATGGTGGTTTCTTTGGCAGCTGCGGAAGAAGCAGAGGATGCGGCTTTCTGGTCACCGCAGCCTGCGATGATGCCAGCAGCCGCGAGGACTGCAACCGATACGAGGATGGCTTTTTTGAAGTTCATAGGGATCCCTCCAGACGGAAAAAGAGAGGTACGGCTATGCGCCGCACGCATATCATATGAAATATAGTTTTATTTATAGCACTAGTGAAAGGGCTGCGTCAAGAGGAAATGAAGGTTCAAGGTTAGCCCATGGAGCGTGCCGTCCTTTGATTGAGCGAAAGAGGGTTCAGGGTTCAAGGTTGTGGTGCGGCGCATTTCGTCATCCTGAGCGGAGGAAAACGTCGTATGTTAAAAAACGGCTTATCTGAAACGGGAGAACTGAGTCGAAGGATCTAAGCGCCGCGGAGTTTTGATAGCGCTTCGCGCTGTCGTCATTTCGAGCGTAGCCGAGAAATCTATATGGCAGAACGCTCATTGCCTGATGTGAGGCAGCACCAAGACATCGTTTCCCCTCAGCGCATACACGCTGATTCCTGCAGGGCAGTAGAGATCGAGGACTGCGCTCGGGATGACGATGCCGAAGAAACCCAGTCACCAGTCACTAGTCACTCGAGGCTCCTAATCCCTAGCCACTCATTCCTGCTTTCAAACTTCAGTCTCAAATAAAAAATCACGCCATGCGCCTTTCGCGCATCGCGTGATCTTCTATTTCTGCCAATTTATTCCTTCATGACCGTCCCATCGGCAAGTGTGATGGTGTGTCCGTTGTAATGGATCGTGCCCAGATTGAAGAGGCTGGTGATCTGAGAATCTGCGGTCAGGTTCCATGTAGAGCCTTCCGCAATGAAAATATCGGCATTGGTCTTGTACGGAGCGCCCTCCTGGGCATTCGGCGCGATGGTGATCGCACCGGTCCAGGTGGACTGGTCTTTGATACTGAGATTGATATCCGAGATGGTATCGAGGAGAATATCGCCATTCAGGATCTGATGCGACAAGATGACTTCCGCGTGACCGCCGTTTGCGCCCGCATCGCCCCAGCCGTAGCCGCCGTCATTGCCCGTGATGGTGAAGACAGGCGATGCTTCATCCTGCGTGAGCGTGGTGTCCTTCAGCGTGATGCGGCAGTGGGTGCCGGTCACATAGAACATGCCGCCCTTATGAGAGATGAGGCTTGCATGATTCGCCTCGAACTGCTGCGTCCCCGTGACACCGATCGCGTCGGCGTCCGAGTACATGACGATATTGTAAGGAAGCGCGCCCGTCTCATTGCCTTCGAGCGTCGCTCCTTCGAGCGTGATGGAGCTGATATTTTTGATGACGGCTGCCTTGGTCTTTTCCGCCTTGACAGAGCCGCCTGTGACGGTCACATCGCCCTGGGTATAGATGCCGTGTGCATTGGCACCGGAAGCGGTGAAGGCAGAGTTTTCGGTGAGAAGAATGCCGCCGTTTTGAGAGATGCGGATCGCCGGCGACTGATCTCCGGTGGTAGTGACCGTGGATGCCTCTACCTTCATCATCGCACGCTGGGAGACTTCGACGCCGGAAGCCTGCGCGCCCGTGGTGGAGACCTCTGCATTCGTCAGATTGATGTACGTGCCCTTGCTGTAGCCATAAGCGCCCGTCGCGCCGTTTCCTGTGCTGGAAATCTTCACATCCGTGAAAGCCCCGTGTCCGCCATGGGTCACGAGCAGCGCCGCATTCATCCCGTAAAGGTCACTGTTTTCTGCACTCGAGGTGTCACCGGACTTCGTGATGGTATCGCCCTTCGCGGTAATGTATGCCATGGAGACGCGAAGCGCATTCTCATCCGCTTTGTCCGAGCTGTAGGTCATGCCGTCATACGCACCATCGGATCCGATCTCGGTGGCTGCACTCCCCTGATCTGCGGTATACTTCGCCGCCGGTGCAGGGGCAGGGGCAGGCGCAGGTTCGGGTTCCGGTTCCGGCTCTGGCTCCGGTTCCGGTTCGGGCAGCGGAGCGGGCTCCGGCTCTGCAGGCTTAGGCGCTTCCGGTGAAAGATTCTTGAACGTGCCTGACTCGACCGCGCTCTGGACATCAGGAAGCGTCAGAGAAAGTCCCTTCATCAGGGCATCGGTGTAGTTCACACCTTCAGCAGGTGCTTCCTGGGCGGCCGCCGGAGCCGGCTCTGCTGCCTCTGCCATAGAAAGCGGCATCACCGCCCCTGTCAGAGCCAGTGCGCAGAGAAGGGATGTCAGTTTATTGGATTTCATACGATTCCTCTTTTCTTTACTTGGAGCTATATGGACCTCAAACTACATATAAAGGTATAAGAATTCATTTCTGTCATACTGTCTTTCATTTTACAACATTCTTCGGGAATTGTCATTAAAGAAAGGTTTAAGAAAACAGGGTTCGCTCGTGGGGCGTGCCCTGAAGTTTGAAAGCAGGGATGAGGAGAACTAGTGACTGGTAGCTAGGGATTAGTAGCCTCGAGTGACTAGTGACTAGTGACTGAAATGCCACCTTCGGGCCTCGCCATTATTGATACTCCGCGGTGCTTAGATCCTTCGACTCAGTTCTCCTGTTTCAGATAAGCCATTTTCTAACATACGATGTTTCCCTCCGCTCAGGATGACGAAACGCGCCGCACCAGCACTTCGCATTTCTCATTTCACATTTCTTATTCAAGCGAAACTTTCGCACGCAATCAAAGGGCCGTCCCTCCCCCAAACCTCTCTCATTTGTGCTACAATGAGAAAAGCCAAAATCGCTACTTCCTATTCACTCTGTATTTCCCCAAGGAGGCCATTATGCATATCCATGTCATTGATCATCCGCTGATCCAGCACAAGCTGACCATTATGAGGAAGAAAGAAACCAGCTCCGGTGAGTTCCGCCGTCTGCTGCAGGAGATCACGCTCCTGATGGGCTATGAGCTCACCCGCGATCTGCCGCTCGAAGATGTCGCTATCGAGACACCGCTTGAAAAAGCGACAGGAAAACAGGTCGCCGGCAAGAAGCTCGGTATCGTCCCGATCCTGCGCGCCGGCTTCGGCATGGTGGAAGGCCTCACCGAACTCATGCCGTCTGCCCGCATCGGCGTCATCGGCCTCTACCGCGATCCTGTCACCGCCAAGCCGATCGAATACTATTGCAAGCTCCCGGATGTGGAAAATCGCGACTTCATCCTTGTCGATCCGATGCTCGCTACCGGAGGCAGCGCCGTCGCAGCCATCGACATGATGAAAGAAAAAGGCGTCAAGAATATCAAATTCATGTGTCTCGTCGCTGCCCCGGAAGGTGTCGAGGTCGTGAACCAGGCACATCCGGACGTTCCGATCTATACCGCCTCCCTCGACCGTCAGCTGAATGAAAAGAAATACATCCTCCCGGGCCTTGGCGATGCCGGCGACCGCATCTTCGGGACGAAGTAAGAAGGTTTAAGGGTTCAGGGTTAGCTCATCGGGCGAGTTTCCCTTTGATTTCATTGGGAAAGAGGTTCAGAAGGTTCTATAGGTTCTGAGGGTTCAACGGGGAAGGTGCGGCGCATAAAAGCATGGAAGCGCCGCGGAGGTCTGAAACTAGCGGTTTTCTCGTATCGCAAACCTAATCCCTAGCCACTAATCCCTAGCTACCAGTCACTAGTCACTAGTCACTAGCCACTAGCCACTCATCCCTGCTTTCAAACTTCAGAGTTCAGGGTTGTTGTGGCGGCTTCGCCGCAAGTAATATAGGCGATGCCCGCTTGCCGTTTTCCTCCCTGTTTCCATCGAAAAAGCCGCAGAGTGAATCCAACGATTCCCTCTGCGGCTTTTTTGATGCAGATAAAATATAAGCGGCCTTCGGGCATCGCCCATCTATACTCCGCGGCGCTTAGATCCTTCGACTCAGTTCTCCCGTTTCAGATAAGCCCATACGACGTTTTTCTCCGCTCAGGATGACGAAATGCGCCGCACCACAACCTTGAACCCTGAACCCTCAATCAAAGGGTGCCCCGCCCACGGGCTTCCCCTTCTATCCCATCCGTTCTACGACATCCTTCGCCCAGTCGCGATCGATATAGAGATCATTCCTTGTCGCGGCATCGAGGCGTTCATACGCGCTGTCATAGATGGCCTTGTACAGGGATTCATCAAATTCCATCGATGCCACCATTTCTCCCGCTCTGCGGAAGAGGAAGCCGTGCACTCCGTCGTCATTGGTCGCGAAATAGATCTCATCGATCTTCTTATCCTTGTAGTGCGCCTCGACATTATCCCATACGGAGCCCTTGATGATCTCCACGATCCGGTCATCGAAGCCCGCATCGAGGATGAGGAGCTTTTCCTTGAATGCATTGTAGGAACGGACGATGCGTTTCCGATAGCCGTCGAAGGCATTCCCCCGCTGGTCCAGGATCCGCGCCATCTCCGATGCATCCTCGCCATCTGCGCTGACATAGATCAGCACCTTATCCTCCTGCTGATGATAGAGGAAATTGTAATTCAAAAGCGCTGACGCGCCGCACTCCGGGCAGTGGAAACGGAAGGCCTCGTCATTTCTGACCTTCTCCTTCATCTCCGGATTCTTCATCGTATTGATGCTGTCCCATACACGGAAAGACGTCTTCTTCCCGCATTTCGGACAGGTGATCTCCTGCATAGCACTCTGTGACATAATTGGCCTCCTGTAATTGAATCTCTATCCATTATAACAGGGGACCTGCGCCTTGGGAAGAAATAGTGAGAAATCAAAACGCAGCGAAGAAAGCAAGGCGGCAAGACACTTTCTGAGGAAACACCGCCCTAAAATGAGATGCCCATCACCTCACGCTCGCGATCTCCCCCGCGATCGCGAGATCCTCCAGTCTTCCTCTCGTACACGAACCGATACAGACCTCGTGATCTGTGAGGTGAGCCTTTCCCCGTTTCGCCTGCCCGATCACAGCTGAGAAATGACAACATGGGGAAAGCGGCATTCTCGTATCTCCCTCCTTCCTCTGGAAG
>ENA-UOJH01000448-UOJH01000448.1-human-gut-metagenome-genome-assembly--contig:-C148-NODE-448-length-38992-cov-299.837481_pt1 | contig 38992 bp, 37 predicted proteins | sample MGYA00242345_ERZ723892 | MGnify/ENA metagenome assembly ERZ723892 | reverse complement strand
CCCCAGTAAACACTGGGGATGGAGTTGTATTGTCATAGGGGTTGGATGCTTACGTAATTAATGATAATGTTGACGTAAAGTAAATTAAATCATTAAGAAATTATGAACAAGGATAAAATAATAGAAGCGAGAAACAGAACCTATGATATATATAGACGTTTTGCTCGTAAGATAAATGATATTGATAGTAACGTGATTAAAGTCGAAATTCATTATGAAATGAGATTCTTGACAGGTGTATGTCCAACAAAACCGCTTATAGATGATGACATCTTGAATCCCGACGATAAACTCTTTTGGTATCATAAATGTCTCAATCCAGATTGCACTGGTAGTGGATTCTATTTGACAGATGAGATTTCAGAAGCAATAAAATCTCATAATGTTGTTAAGGGCGAGAAGTATTGCGATGGAAAAGAAGACTGGAAGTATCTGGATGCCTCAGGATGTTCTTGCGAGACAACATTACGTTACGAGATTCGACCAATATTCAAGTAAATTGATAGCGTTTTTATTATAGAGCTATGCCTTTTTCATTATGCTTTATCTTTTGTGGTATGATGTGAGATAATCCTGAGACACAGGCATCATATCTTTGCGATCAGTTGGATGATGCATGTTGTATGACTGATTGTTTGTAGGAAATCTTTAAGCAGTTAAGGTCTAATTATGATAATGAACTATAATTAGGCGGTCCCATCCCGCACAATATGGTGTAGACCTTTGATGGTCCGCCAACCTTAGAGCGTAGCGGTTCCGAGCACCGGAGGGCGGTTACATCCCTAATCCCTATGGTAGGGATTTAGGGCTTGGGTATAGGGTAAGGACCCTCCCGCAGGGGAGGGACAGGTGGGGCATAAACAGTACCGAGCAGGGCGGTTTCCTCCCTCGCTCCTGAGGAGAGAGGGCAGGGGTGAGAGGTGGAGCCTTCTTTAATGGTAAAGAAGGACGGGATGATTTTAGAAAAACGATACTGCAATGAGGAACTAAATATAACATTTTTCAAAAAACTGATAGGTGTAACAACTTGTAATATAGTGGTGACGCTGTAATGTTGATATACGAAAAAACTCCCCATCTGTTTTCAGATGAGGAGCATTTTCTAGAGATGGAAGTCGATTTCCTTCAGCCATTCCTTGACATCGAAGCAAGGACAACTCTTGCGAACCCAGGGGAGGTCGCGATGACCTAGGATCTCGGCATCGGGATAGTCGAGGACGAGACTGTAGAGGAGGTCTTCCAGAGATGCTTTCTGGGCTGGAGTGCGAGTATCGGCAGGCTTGCCTTTCTCGTCGAGACCACCCTCGTAGCAGATTCCGATGCTGTGGGCGTTGTAGTGGCGGGCGTGAGCACCCTCCTCGCTTTCTGGACGGCAGGGATAGACCACACCGTCCTTCGTAATGTAATAGTGGTAACCGATGGAGTGGAAACCACGGGCCTTGTGGCAGGCTTCTAAGGCTTCTACTGGGAAGTCCTGGTTAATACGTGTGGCACTGCAATGTACCACGATCAAATCGATTTTTCTTTGATTCTTCATTGGATTCTATGGATTTTAAAGGGTTAATGATTGTTTCCCACAGATTATACAGATTTTCACAGATTTTTGACTCCTTCGGAGTTTTTCCATTGAGGTTTGGTGATAACTGTTGCTCGCAACAAGATTATCTGTGTATATCTGTGAGATCTGTGGGAGAACTAAAATATCACTTGCAGCTCTGCACACAGAAGGAGCTGAGGACGGCAGTGAGGATGGTGATGACGAAGTTGATGACTTTCTGGATTGTTTCTTTTTTCATTGTTGTTAGTGATTAGTGATTAATGTTTAATTTTCCCACAGATTACACAGATTTTCACAGATTATAGACTCCTTCGGAGTTTTTTGCAGTGAGACCTGATGAGTATAAAACTGTTGCTTGCAACGAAGAATTATCTGTGTAAATCTGTGAGATCTGTGGGAGACCAAGAAGGAAGCGGGCAGGATGAGCAAGTATCCGTTCAGGGCGATGATTTGACAATGTTGAATGGTGAGTGATGAACTCATTCCTGATGTGCCCTCGGATTACTCCGGACTGCATCCTGCCGATGCGCTTTCTCTTGTTTCAGATGCGAGGCGGGTAGGGCTACTCTAAGCCGTCGCCTCCTCCTTCTCCAGTGGTTCCGCTACCGCCCTGGTCGGTGTTGTCACCACCAGGGGTATCCTTTCCGGTATCCTTTCCGGTATCCTTCCCGGTATCCGGGTTGGTATCCGGGGTGGTGCCATCACCTAACAGAGCAGAGGCTTTCTTCAGTGTAGCTTCGAGGTTGATGGTCTTGGCGCTGAACTCACCGGTGCCACGAGCACGGAGACGGAAACCGTCGATGTTCTTGGCGATGGTGAACTCCTTCTCTGAGGCGGCTCCCTCCTTGTTGCGGATGCCGATTGAGAAGATGGCGAGGTCGTCAATCTTCACAGCGAAACCCTGCAAGGTGAGTTCCTTGACGCACGATACCATATCGGTAATCATGCCCTTGATGGCTCCCTTAGAGAAAGGAGTGTTGTGGCTAGCCATGTGTTCGGCCAGGCCGTCGATGTCTACCGTCTGAGTGATGACTGGATAGGCGTAATACTTGCCGTATGCCTCTGGCATCTTGGCGTTCTGATTTAGTTTTAGTACGTAAAGCAACATAGTTTTTAAGTTTTAAATGTTTAATGGTTAATGTTGAGTGGGCGCTGCGCAGTGCCTGATTCTTGAACACGAATCTCACGAATCGAACGAATCTTTGACTCCTCGCGGAGGTTTTGTTTTCCCACAGATTACACAGATTTTCATAGATTTTTGACTCCTCGCGGAGTCTTTGCTGTGAGCCTTAGTGAGTACCGTTGCTTGCAACGAAGAGAATCTGTGCAAATCTGTGAAATCTGTGGGAGACTCTTTCTGAATCACAATGCAAAGATACAACATTTCATTTTCCCAACTCACCGATGCTCATTGTTGCTCACCGATACTCACCGATTATCACTGATAAATATCAGGGTTCTCCCAAATGGAAGAAAATATAGGATACTTGCAGAGGATTGAACTCCTTGCAGCTCTTGTTGTATCCACTCTTCTGCAACTGCTCGTAGAGCTGGGTGCATCTTACTATCCATCTCATCAGATGGGCTCTTGCCACGTCCGGGTCGGAATCCGGAAAATAGAGCAGGGCTAACTCCTGCTTGGTGTAACTTCGTAAATCCATTTTCTTGTAATGTTGAATTTTCCCACAGATCTCACAGATTTTCACAGATTTTTACTCCTCGCGGAGTTTTTGCTGTGAGCCTTAGTGAGAGTACCTGTTGCTTGCAACAAGATTATCTGTGTAAATCTGTGAGATCTGTGGGAGACTAAGAATAATGTTGAATGTTATCTATTAGGGTTATGCTTCGTAAATATGATACTTAGCTATCGTAACCATGATACTTAGTGGTCGTAACCAAGATACTTAATCCTCCACGGTATCGTTAGGATCGATGAAGGCATCGTTGTTGATTTCGCTACCTTCCTTCTCTATCACAGCCCAGCCGTTGCCGTTCTTCTTGTGAATCTTCTTGAATCCAAGACGCTTCATCACGTTACCGATGTTCTGGTTGTTCAAGTTCTGGCGAAGGGCAGGGTTCACACCTATCCTCTCCAGTATCTCAGCACTGTAGCGGAACTTGATAAACTGTAGCGGCGTATCTGGCTCCGGCACCCGGTAGTAACGGAGTATCTGCTCCTCGGCATAGTTGGCTACCATGAAGAGGCGGTTGTGACTGCGCATCAGTTCGATGTCATCCCTTGTCAACCAGTATGTCCACTCCAGGAGCTCGCCCTTAGGATGGCTCATCACCTCCTGACCCAGTGCCACTGCCTCGGCAAACACGTGGTCGTAGTCTATCGGGTGCTCTATCGGACTCTCTATGCTCTTTACCAGCCAAGGACAGTAGCGGCGGTTCTCCTCGTCGGTGATGAACTGCTGGTTGTTGGTGGTGCCGCAGAGCGATCCGCGGTGGGGCATCTCCGAACGGTACTTGTCGTAAGGTCGGCGGATGGAGAATGTCACCTTGGTCATGTTGCTCTTGAAGGCGCTCAGGTTCTTGCTGAATACCATCTCAAACTCGTCGAGACAGAGCAGAGCCTTGCTGCTGAAAGCCTCCATGAAGTCCTTGTCGGTATAGGCGCCCGTCGAGTCGTTGAGGAAGTACTGGCGCAACTGTGGGGGCAACAGCATGTGGAAGAACGTGGTCTTGAAGATGCCACCCTTGCCCACGAAGATGAGTATCATCTGGTTCACCACCTTCAGCGTTACCCATGCCACTACCATCGCTACCAGCCACTTCTTGAAGAAATAGCGGAAGAGGCTCTGCGTATGCTCGTTGTCGGGCAGGTTCTCCACCTCGATGCGGTCGGCGAGCTGTTCGATGTAGTCGGGATCCTCTCCCTTCTTCCATTTCGGCAGACTGCGCAGATAATCGTCCAAGGGATCGAAGGGCTCGCTGAAGTCGCTGTTGATGATGTTGTGCAAGGTCTTCTCAGAGAGATGCAGTCCAGACTCGTCCATCTCGCTCCAGATGGAGTTCTCGATATTGTCGTCGATGCGTACCCAGTCAGGATACTTGCCGTTTAAAACGAAGCGGCTCTCCACCTCGTAAAATCCCGTCAGCACGTTTCGGCGGAACAGATAGTGGGTGAGTAGCCACTGCTTGATGCCCCTTACCGATGGCTTGGCGCTGCGCCCCTCGCCATGGCGATAGAAATGCCAGATACCAAACTTGTTCAGATGCTTGTAGCGAGACTTGATGACAGAAGCCGTATCTTCGTAGCTGGTGCCAAACTCACGGTCGGCGTAGGTCAGAACTTCTTCCTGCGGGATGCCATAGTAGATGCAGATGTCGGCAAAGTGCCATACATACTCGTTGTGATGCTCAGGCTCGAACCGATAGCCCCACAGGTCGAGCAGTTCCTTGATATGGGAAGCTGCCTCCTCGATGGTAGGCGCACCCTTGTCGCTTGACTTCGCCTCCTCTTTCACCTTGCTGCTTCGCTTTTCTCCCTTGGCGTTTCGCCTGGCAGAATACTTCGCCTGCAATGCCTTCTTCGTGTAGAGGGGTTTCAGATCCTTCGGTCCCAAGGCAAAAGGCTCGGCATCCCAACGGAAATAGGCATCCGGGTCGTAGGCAAGACCGGCGCATCGGGTGATGTCTACACACTGCTTGTCGGGAGCGATACCCAGGAGCTGGGTGTAGTAAGCCATCGCCTTCTGCAGCACGGCATCGAAGAGTTCGAGCACGCTGATGTCGTCGTCATCTACAGGATGGTAGGCACAGAATACTCTGAATCCCCTGCCGCTCACGGTGATATACTCTACCATCGTATGACTGTCGCCTCTCACCAGTTGGATAAGCTGCTCCATATCTTCCTTCTTCACATGGTCGAAGTCGAGCTGTAACATGTAGGTAGGTTTGAGGAAGTCTGCAAGTTGTCTGCCGTAGCCGTTCATGAGTGCCGAAACCGTGATGGCAGGCATTTCAGGCTTGTACTGGTCGGCAAACTGCTTGCTGATGGCGAGGCGCTTGCGGTAAGTCTCAGTCATCATTCGTAGCTCAGGGCTAGAGGTAATCACGCTCTTGAGATACAACCAGTCGGCGAGTGGATGGCTCTCCGAAGATTTGATACAAGGGAAGTACGATGGCATCGTAGCTGTCCCATTCATGCTGTTGTTAGGGTCTTTTTTCATTTTTTAAAATTATCAGTTGTTAATATACTAATCTGTTGTTTGCAACGTTCACTAACTAAGAGTGTGGGTGAACACTTGGCGATGAAGTCGGTGAAGGGTGAACCCCGATGCCAACCTTTAGCGTTAATAATGTGTTAAAAACACTATATAACCCATTATAATAGAGACTCTTATATTTCTAGCATGCGCTGTATATACAAAGTTCTTTTTATTAGGGTTCACCCCGGAGCCGAAAAGGTGAATGCTTGAGGCAAGTGTTCACCCCGCTGTTCACCATTCGGTAACTTAAGATTGCTTCAGCCTTCGTTCTTGAAAGCTGCTGCGAATTTAAGAAAAAAGGTTGAGACCGCCAAGAATCCTGTACCTACATATATAGGTACAAAAAGGCGATGATTTTATAATAGCTTAACAAAAGATATTAGAATTTTTAAACATATTAAGAAATGAAACGATTTACAAAAACACCAAAGGCACTGAACGCTTTGACGGATACCATTCTCGGCGGCAGTAGCAATGTGGTACGCACCTTAAAGGTGGCTGGCCACATGAATGAGAATTCAGTCAAGCATGTCTAAGAGGGTTATGCCAGTCATACCCAGTCCTACTGCCTGCTTCGTTCTTCGCTGAAGAAGCAACACTGCACCAAAGACCAGGTGATGCAGATAATGGACTATCTTGACAACATGGAAGAGGAGTATCACAAGTCCTATCCCGACGATCCCTGCCCGATGGACGGCGGCTATAAGGCGAGCTTCGAAAGGTTTGTGATAGAATCCTTGAGAGCAGAGTGAGGAATGTTGAATTTTCCCGCGCGGATCTCACGGATCTTTAGAAACTTACGATTTTTCCGTTCTTAAGCAACATATTCGTGTAATTCGTGCAATTCGTGTTCAGTAACCCCAATAAGCAATTCGCGTGCAGGTTGATTTTTGAACACGAATCTCTCGAATCTCAGTAAGCATGATACAATATAACTTTTTTCAAAAACTGATAGGTGTAACTACTTGTAATATAGTGGGGACGCTGTATTGGTGGTATACATATAAAGTATTTAATGATTGAAAAATAAATTAAGTAGATGAAAATAGTATTAAGTACTGATAGTATGATTTCTGCAGTGCGCCTTAAAGGTGCGATATTGCGAGCTGTAAAGGGTGAGAATTCCGATATTTCTATCGAAACCTGGAGCTATGTCAGGACAAGTGATAATTTTGATGTCATATATCATAATAAGGAACAGTATGTAAATGATCCTACAAAGAATGTTCTTTTTAAAGTGGTGCAAGATGGCAATGATGTATTATTAACTGTTGCATGGTGGAAGAGAAACCCTGACCCTTCATGGGAAATAAGAAGTCTTCATGTTGGGCGTTTGGTTGAGCTTTTGTTGACTTATTTCAAAAATAAGTTTATCAGTTTTAAAATTGTGGATTTTAATTAGAAAGATTATGGTTTCAATCACCCGTGAAGATGGAGAGGTCAGCAATGAACTTTTATCAGGAATTACTGATAATTTAAAGTTCTTCATCGAAAATATAACTTGCGTAAGAGAAACATTTGGTTTTAGTCAGACTACATTATCAACGCAATTAAATAAAACGCGTAAAGAATTAGCTGAGTTTATAAACCATAATAAAATCAGTGAGAAAGAGGACGAAATAGTTATCCCTAACACTAAGCGTAAAAGCTATCGTAATCTGGAAAGAAGTGTTAGAAGAGCAGAACAAGCTTTTAACTTGATTCCTCCTAGCTATTTAGTTTCATTGGTTTCTTTATTTGATTCTTTTTATGCAGGTCTTGTAAGATGTATTTATAATTTATGTCCTGAAAAATTGCAAGATAGTGATATGTCCTTTAAATATAGAGACTTGAAAGACTTGGATTCTGTTAGAGAGGTAAAGCAGATTATAGTAGAAAATAAAATAGAAAATCTCTTAAGAGGTTCTCATGAGGAGCAATTCAAATGGCTAGCTTCTGCAATAGGAGTTTCTACATTAATGCAGTTTCAAGGATGGAGCGAATTTATCGAGATTACAGAGCGTAGAAATTTATTTGTGCATGCAAATGGAAAAGTTTCAGCTCAATATATAAACATTTGTAAAAAACACAAATCTATTGATGGTAATATTTCTATAGGTTCTACCTTAGAAGTAAGCAAAGAATATTTTGAGAATGCATTTAAAAATTTATATAAGATAAGCATAATGCTTTCTTATATGTTATCTTGTAATGTATACTTGGCGAAATTTACTGATGATCAGAATTCGGTTGATAAACATTTAATATCTCGCATATTTGAACTTATATCAGATGAATTGTATGACGTTGCAATAGATGTGTCGATATTTGCATTAGGCGTGAAGTTTAAGCATTCTATATACGACAAGTGTTTCTTTACATTAAACTTAGCTCAGGCTTATAAATGGGCAGATAATCAAGAAAAATGTATAGAAGTGCTCAGAAATGAAGATTGTTCAGCATGGAGAGATGAATTCTTGCTTCCAAAATATGTACTAGAAGATGATTACGAAAGTGCATATAATCTGATGGCAAAGGTGGGTGACAACAATGGAGTTCTAACAGCTACAGCTTATAGAGATTGGCCTATCTTTAAAGAAATAAGAAAGGAAACAAAATTCTCAGATTTGTTCCATGAGATATTTGGAGAACAATTAAGAGAAAATGTTAATGTTGGTAACGAAAAAATGATTAATGAAGAAAATATTGCCAATAAAGAAGTTCAATAAGTAATTCAATTATGATACAACCAAAGATTTCAGTAGTGACGTTATGCTATAATGCCGTCTTTGCAAATGGGATGTAGCCTTTCCGTAATAGTTCATGCCCCGGCGGTCCCATCCCGCAAAATATGGCGAAGACCGCTTTGGTCCGCCAACCTTAGAGCGTAGCGGTTCCGAGCACCGAGTAGGGCGGTTTCCTCCCTCGCTCCTGAGGAGAGAGGGCAGGGGTGAGAGGTGGAGCCTTCTTTAATGGTAAAGAAGGACGGGATGATTTTAGAAAAAAAAGAAAAAATAAAAACACAATATCATTATGAATAATTTTAAAGATATAAAAGTAGCAGTAGCCGGCACCGGCTACGTAGGTCTGAGTATAGCAACCCTGTTATCTCAGCACCATCATGTAACAGCAGTAGATGTTATCCCAGAGAAGGTGGAGAAACTCAACAATAAGATTTCTCCTATCCAGGACGATTACATCGAAAAGTATTGCTATATCGTAGCCGAGAAGAATGGACAGCTGCTTGTTTGCTCATTGAAAGAAGAACTGAGAATTAAAGAATTTGGAAAGTAATTTATGTCAAATCAAACATCAGATAATAATAAACGAATAGCGAAGAATACATTGCTTCTTTATGTTCGAATGCTCTTTATGATGGGTGTGAACTTATATACTTCACGAGTTGTCTTGAATGCATTGGGGGTAGTGGATTTTGGTATAAATAATGTTGTTGGTGGCGTAATAGCAATGTTAGGATTTCTAACAGGCTCATTAAGCTCTGCATCATCTCGATATATAACTTATGATTTGGGTAAGGGGAATATTATGATGATGAAAAAGACTTTTGGAAATATATTGAGTATCCACTTTATATTGGCAGGTGTTGTGCTGGTTGTTGGAGAAACTCTTGGGTTATGGTTTGTTACTACTCAATTACAAATACCAGAAGGTAGAGAGACTGCTGCTTTTTGGGTGTACCAATTTTCTGTCTTGTCTTCAATTTTAGGAGTCATAAGTGTGCCATATAATGCAGCTATCATTGCCCATGAGGAAATGTCTGCTTTTGCATACATCTCTATTGTTGATGCTGTTTTTAAATTATTGGTGGCATTTTTTATTGTGATATCTCCTTATGATAAGTTGATAGTCTATGCTTTATTGATTTTTTTGATAATGCTTTTTGATAGAGTTTTATATGGCATATATTGTAACAAGCACTTTGAGGAAACAAAAGTTCATTTTTCTTATGATAAGAAAATGTTTAAGGAAATATTTGCTTTTGCTGCTTGGACGATGAATGGTAATTTGGCAATAATTGGATTTACGCAAGGTATAAACATTCTCTTGAATATTTTCTTTGGTCCTGCTGTAAATGCTGCACGTGGCGTAGCTGTTCAAGTACAAGGTGTTTGTCAACAGTTTTGTGGTAACTTTCAAATGGCTTTAAATCCCCAATTGACAAAATGTTATGCACAAGGAGAATTGGAATATATGCACAAACTGTTATGCAAGAGTTCTAAATTCTCATTTTATATTTTATTTTTTATAGTTTTACCTTTAATGTTTGAAGCGCCATTTGTATTAAAACTTTGGCTTGGAAACGTGCCAGAACATACTGTAAATTTTTTACGCTTAATATTGGTGTCAAGTCTTTTGTATTCTCTGTCAAATCCTATAATTGTGTCAGTACATGCAACAGGTAAATTAAAGAAATTTCAGATTATAGAGGGGACGATGTTGTTGTCTATAGTACCTATCGCTTATGTCTTGTTAAAATACTTTTGTGTTATTCCAGAATATGTGTTTCTTGTTCATATAATTGTAGAATCGTGTACGCAAATTGTTCGTTTAAAAATAGTTCTTCCTATGATAAATATGCAAATGGTCGATTATTTGAAAAAGGTAATCCAACCTATAGTTGTTGTAGTTATTTTAACGCCATTGCTACCATTTGTAATTCATGAAATTAGTTTTGCTAATGAGTTTTCGGCTTTTTTGGCTACTTGTAGTCTGTCTGTTGTTAGTTGTTTGTTGATTATTTATACAATTGGTTGCTCTTCTTCCGAGAGATGTTTTCTAAATAATAAAATTACGTTGATTCTAAGAAAATGGAAAAAATAAAAAAATACAGGGCAGATATGGCTTTGGGACGTATTTTGGCGATTTATTGGGTAGTATTAATTCAGCATAATTTTGCTCCCTATCATCCAGATTGGGCATGGGTTGGTAATGGTCAGTATTTTATATTTGATAGAGTTTTGGATTTTACATCATATATTACATTACTGACAATGCCTTTATGCTTTTTTATATCAGGTTTTATTTTGCATAAGACGGGTGGTCTATATAAAGAAAGTAATTTCTTATTTTTTTGTATAAATAAAGTTAAGCGTTTGTATGTTCCATGTGTCTTATTTGGTTCCATTTTTGAGTTAATTTATAATGGTAAGATATCCTGGCAATGTCTAATAGGATTTAAGCATTTGTGGTTTATATCATATTTGTTTTTATACTTTATTGTTTCTTATTTTCTATTAAGAAATATGACCATATTAAAAATAGTTGGAGTAATATTAGGGACTCTTGTATTGAGGACTCTTTTAAAACACTATGATTTACCTGTTCTCGGAATAATGACCTATTATATTTGGTTCCTATTAGGTATATTGGTTGCAAAAAAAGAAGATATGTTTCACAAGTATGATAAATTTTATTTTATTGGTTTTTGTTTTTTTTACCTCTTGAAAATTTTCCAAATACGAATGGGGGGGGGACAGAGAAAGGCGATTTTTTATATGAAATCTTTGCAGTATTTTCATTGCTAAAAATTTTAGCTGTAATTTCAGATAAAATTAAGGAATACAAGGTCTTTAAATTGTTAGATGAAACTTCTTATGGAGTTTATATATTTCATATGATATTTTTATATGTTTTCTATTACATTTTAAAAAATGTTATTGGAGAACAATATATGATAGATAATGAGGTCGTTTTAACATCTATCCTGGCTATTTTTACAGTGCCGTTTTCTATTATTTCAACATTGTTATTGCAGCAAACTAAAATATTAAAGTTATGATGTGTAAGCCAAAAATTAGTGTATTAATACCAGTTTATAATTCAGAAAAGTATATTAAACGTTGCATAAAAAGTGTGTTGTCGCAAACTTTTCTTGATTTTGAACTTTTACTAATAGATGATGGAAGTTCTGATTCTTCCGGTGATATTTGTGATACATTTGCAGAACAAGATGAGCGCATTAAAGTGTATCATAAACAAAATGAAGGTATAAGTGCTACTCGTGAATTCTGTATAACTCATGCTCAAGGTGATTATATTCAATTTATTGATAGTGATGACTGGGTAGAACCTGATATGTTACATGAAATGTATAATAAAGCCAAAGAATGTGATTCTGATATTGTTGGATGCAATTTTATACAAGAGTTTGGAGATTACGAAATTCCTACTACTGCTATTTATAACTCCAAAGAAGATTTTCTGCGTTCTGTGATTGGTAATTATTGGGGAGTATTATGGAAACTGATGATACGAAAAGAACTGTTTACTCGATATAATATTCATTTTCCTAATGGTGTTGATGGAGGTGAAGATTATTTTGTTGTTGTTTCTTTGTTATTAAAAAGTAAAAAAGTATCATTCGTTGATTTTTATCCTTATCACTATGTTCGTAATAATAATAATTCATTCATATCTTCACCTTCATTTGAAAAAATAATGTTTCAAGTTAAAGCAACAGAAATGGTAGAGGAGATTTTAATTGAAGAAGGAATGATTAGTCGATACTCTAAAGAATTAACAAAAAGAAAGGTTGCAACGAAGATACCTGTAATGCACTCGGATTTTTTAAGAGGAATAAAAATATATGGGAAGCTTCCTTTTTCTTCATTCCGATATGTAATAGGTAAAAAAAATAAATTATACTTTATTTTCGCGTATTTCGTATTGCTTTTTTTGAAGTTTAAATAATTAATGCTCATAACATGATGATACTTTTTATGGCATTATCCAAAAGTTGTGATAACTGCTGTGAACGTGCAGTCCGCCCATTCACAAATCTCCGAAAGAACTTCGGTGGATTTAGCAGCGAGCAGGGTGCCAGAGTTACAGCGACCTTCCTTACTTTCGTTGAAACCTGCAAGCTAATGGCAATGGCTCCACTGGATTTCTTCAGGGGATTCTTTGACATGATTGTAGCTGGAAGAAGGGATTATGCCTTGATGACAGAGGCACTGTTAGTAAAACATGTTTAAAAATCGAAAAAGTTCAAATTCTTAAAGTACTCTGTATCCCCAGTAAACACAGGGGATGGAGTCGTATTGCTATAGGGGTTGGATGCTTACAAGGAAAAAACATTTTGTTGTCTTATTTTTATGTTAAACTTTAAAAAATAAAAACTGTAATGTTTATATATTTTATATTAATAATATTCTTTTTGCTTTCAATAAAAATGTTTGGAAGTAATTCTAAAAAAATGTATATATTCTTCGTTTTTTTATTAACTTTCATTGCTTTTTTTAGGAGTAAATCTGTTGGTGCTGATAATTTTGTGTATTTTTTGAATTTTAAAAATTCAACAATGAATCCATTGACATGGTCTGCTTATACTGAATTTGAACCAGGTTTTGCATGGTTTACAGCATTTTTTAAAACTTATATATCAAATAATTACTTGAGCTATATGGGCACCTTGTTTTTAGTATATATGATAGGGGTTAATAATATAATTAAAAGATTCGAAAGCAAACTTCTATGTTTATTCTTTTGGGTTTTGTTCCTTTTTTATACCCTATCTTTTAATATAATGCGGCAGTCATTTGCTTTAGGTGTCTATTTCTTATATTTTCCATTATTGATTAAGATGGAAGAATGCGAGAGAAAAAGAAATAAATATTTTATTATGTATTTAGGTCTTGTTCTTTTGACAACATTCTATCTTCATAGGAGCATAATAATCATGGCTATTATCCCAGTTTTTATTTATCTTAAAAATAGTAAAATCTTTAATAATAAAAAATATCTTTTGGGAATATTGCTGGCCTCTTATGTCTTGGTTTTTATAAATTCGTTATTGTACAAACTAATTCCATATATTATAGGATATTTTACTTTCTTGGGAGATAGATATGTAGGATATATTGCGACTTCTTCTGATGCAGAAGTTACAATTTCAAAATTGTCTAGTCTTATGAATGTAATTTTTGCAATGTATGTTGTCAAGATTTGTCCTCAGGAAAAAATTAATAATTATTTATTACAAACTTATATTCTGAGTGTTGTTTTATCAAATCTGTTGGGCTCATTCAGTGATTTGTTCTTGAGAATAGCATTAAATTTATCTTTTTTCCAAATATTTGTTTTCTCATATTTATGGACAAATATTCACTCTTTTCGTGATAGATTGCAATTTCGTTTTTTTTTAATCATATATGGGATGATTATGTATTCCAATGCTATTATTAAAAACTTTGGATTAATTGTTCCATATTCTAATCAATTTTTTTAAGTATGATACCAAAAATAATTCATTATTGCTGGTTAAGTAATGATCCTATACCAGATGATTTAAAAAAGTGCATGAATTCTTGGAAGGAGAAACTTCCAGATTATGAAGTTATGCTATGGAATTTTGATAGATTCCCGAAAACAAAATCTCAATGGGTTAGTGATGCTTTCGATAACAAAAAGTATGCTTTTGCTGCAGATTATATAAGATTGAACGCTCTATATAATTATGGTGGTATTTACTTGGATATGGATGTAGAAGTTCTTAAAAGTTTTGACCCGTTGTTAGAACTTCATACATTTGTTTGTTGGCAAAAAGAAATGAGTGGTCTTGAGGTCGCAGCCTTTGGTTCTGAGAAGCATGCAGAATGGTTGAAAGATTGCTTGTCTTACTATAAAAATCGCCCTTTTATCAAAAATAATGGCTCTTTTGATACAAAAGTTTTGCCTACTATTGTAGAAGATGAATTGCGTAATCATGGTTATGATTTAGTGAATTGTTCGTCATTGACTGAGGCAAAAATGATAGAAAATACTCACAAGATACCTGTGTTCCCTTGTGAATATTTTAGTCCAAAATCATATAAGACAGGAAAAATAGAAGTTACAGATAATTCTTACTCGATTCATCATTTTGCGGGGGCTTGGTTAGAAGTACCTAAATATGAAGAAATTGAAACAAAATTTTGGAAATTGTTTGGATTGAAGAACTTGAATATAATTAATAAAATAATTTGGCGTTTTAAATGATTATGGATAAACATGCATATTTAATAATCGCTCATTCCAATTTGGAGCAATTACACAAGCTTTTGCTTCTCTTGGATGACCCTCGCAATGATATATACATCCATTTGGATTTGAAGTCAAAGTTGGATATAAAAAAGATTACCCCCCCCATATGAAATATTCTCATTGTAAATTCTGTGAGAGAGTTATGGTGCGTTGGGGAAATGTTAGCCTTATTCAGGCTGAGATGAATCTGTTTGAATTGGCTTCTCAGGTCGAGCACGCTTACTATCATTTGATTTCAGGTATCGATTTACCTCTTCATTCCCAAAACTATATTCATAAATATTTTGATGGTAAGAACTTTGAATATATTGGATATAGCCCAAAGTGGGATATGAGAGAGCGAGTTTACTGTCATAATTTGTTTATGCAGTATATGAGATTCCCTAATCAATATCTCAGAGGAGGTTTGCAGAAGATGCGACAGCTTTATAATAAGCTTCAGATTTTTGTTGGCTATAAAATGAAACAACCTGATTATGAGTTTAAGGCAGGGTGTGAATGGGTAAGCGTAACTCATGATTTCGTACTTTCATTGCTCGAAAACAAGGATGAAATTCTCAAGATGTATAGTTATGCTTATTGTCCTGATGAAATTTACAAACAAACATTCGCTTATAACTCGGAATTCAGAAATCGTATTTATAATGTGACTGATGAATTTGAAGGTTGTTTGCGAGAGATTGACTGGAAACGAGGTCGACCATATATTTGGCGCAAAGAAGATTACGATTACTTGTCTCATTCTAACAAACTTTTTGCCAGAAAGTTTGATGAAAATGTAGATGAGGAGATAATTAATATGTTGATTAATAAGATAAAAAATGAGTAAAACTCCTAAAGTTTCAATGTTGATTCCCATCTATGGGGTTGAGAAATTTATTGAGCGTTGTGCTGTTTCTCTTTTTGAACAGACTTATCAAAATATAGAGTATATATTTGTAAATGACTGTACTAAAGACGATAGTATCAATGTACTTGAACGTGTCATAAATCGCTATCCTAATCGAAAGCCTTTTGTGCGAATCATTAATCATACGCAAAATACAGGTTTAGCAGGTGCAAGAAATACAGCTGTGGCTAATGCTACTGGAGAATTTATTATGCATGTGGATAGCGATGACTATGTAGATAAGGAAATAGTTCGTAAGGCTATTGACAAACAATTACAATTCGATGCAGATATAGTTATTATTGATTTTAAAAAGGCTTATCCTGGTTTTTACAAAATAACTAAATATGCTTCATTTAACAATTCTGAAGAATATTGTCTTGCTGTTTTGGCTCGAAATAATTCGAATAGTATTTGGGCAAAATTGATAAGACGTTCTTTGTATGTTGATAATGGCATAAAGTGTAAACATGGATGCAATCAGGGTGAAGATTACCAGGTTGTTCCTATATTGCTGTACTATGCTAAGAAAATAGTCAATCTAACAGAACCATTATATTATTATGATTGTTCCAACGAGGGTGCTTATTCTAATAGCTTTACTATAAGTAAACATGATCAGAATTGGGAGTCAATGAATTTGGTTCAATCTTTTTTTGAAGATAAAAGTAACATGTATAGGTATGCTGTTGATTGTGGAAGGCTGCGGCAGATAGCAGATGATTTGATAATAAGTGCTAAAACTCATGGTGAAGTTTCTGCAAAATATTATTATGTAGCTTGTCTTATTTTGAAATCCATAAAACGTGATTTATGGAATACGGTTCCTCTGGAAAAGCGAATCATATTATATTTGTCGCCGTATTATAAATTAGTGGTTATATATATATTGTTGTTTAGAAAAATCCATCATTTAATTATGATGTTTAAAAGCGTAAAAAATGATTGAGACACGACGTGATTTATCTGATTATATCCAAGCAGACCGCAAGGCACAAGGTATGCAGCATCCTCTTCTTGCCAAACTGACATTTGGTGAAAATGCATTGATAAGAAAGTATATGACTAACTTACGTATGGCAGAATATTGGAAGTCTAATTCAAAGAAATGGTACGGCAAAATTATGTATGCTTATTATTTGTTGAGGCATCGTAGAATGTGCTTAAAGTATGGTATGTATATTGGGCTAAATGCAGTAGGTAAAGGGTTCTTCATAGTGCACCCTGGATTTGTTAGAATTGATTCTTGGGTGCATATTGGAGAGAATTGTACAGTTCTTCCAATGGTTCTTTTTGGCCGTGCTCATCCAATTGATGGAACGGAAATCTTCGTAGGAGACAATTGTTATGTAGGAACTGGTGCAACGATTCTAGGACCAATAAGAATTGGTAATAATGTGACAATAGCAGCAGGTGCAGTAGTGACAAAAGATGTTCCAGATAATGTTGTTGTAGCAGGAGTTCCTGCTAAAGTGGTAAAATATAAAGCTGAATAAATAAAGTTTATTTCGTACCAAGTGTATTATGAAAGACGATGAAACAAAAAAATAAAAAACAAAAAAAGTAGAGATGGTATTTATTAATATTGTTCTCTATCCTTCTGAAAAACAGAAGCCTAAGGAGTATATCAAATTGCTTTCTTCCATTATGGGAAGTCATGTGATGATACCGAGTAGTAATTCTTCTGATAGATCAACTCTGTTGAGAACATTTGATAAAATAGGAGAATACTACCATGGATATTTCTGTAATCCAATATTTTTAAAGCAAGATTCTAAAACTTTAAATGTCAAGGCTAATGTTTTGGAAGAAACAGTGGTTGACCCAAATAAAGGGTTGGAAGCGAAGGATATGGAGTTCTGGTTTTATCCTAAATATCATAGATTTGTAGTGTATAAGACTAACTTGCCAAGAATAGTGAAGTTCTTGAATGGCAGTTTTATAGAAAAATTGTGCAATAAAGACAGCTTTGCTATTAATGTGGAAAAAGATAAGAATACTATCGAAAGAATTATTAATGCAAGAGGTGTAGTCAGTGTTAAGGTTTCTGTAAAATATACGAATAATGATAACTGTGATGAGTGGGAAGACCTTGATTCAGATTTGCGTAATTCTGATACAAGTAATGCTGAACTTTCGTTGAAGTCAAGTAAAGCTAAACCTATTCAGGTGCTGAAAAATAAATTGCTAAAGGCTTTCTTGGATCTAAGTAAGTCTTATGGCACGGCTAAAGCTGAGATTATAAATGAAGATGGGCATGCGGAGAAAATTAATACGAACAATCATCCAAAAACAGAATTTGTTGATATTAGTCAGAATCCTGCTCGTGATTTACAAACTATGGTTGAGAATATTGCCCAAAATAGTGATTGATTATGGAAAAGAAAGATTCGCCTACATTGCAATCTAAAGGTTGGAGAGGTTTTAGACATGTTTACTTCCGATATTGCAGGAAACAGTTTAAGCACTCATTCGTATGGTCTTGCTGTGCTGTTGCTTTTGTTACAATAGTAGCATAGCGATATCTTGAAGATTTATATAGAGGTTAAGAATGGTAGATATAAAAGACAAAAGTCAATGTTGTGGTTGTTGGGCATGCTATAACGCTTGCCCCAAGCACTGCATTGAGATGATAGAGGATGAGGAAGGATTCCGCTATCCTCATGTTGATAAGGATAAGTGTATTGATTGCGGATTATGCGAAAAGGTGTGTCCTTTGCAAAAGCCGAAGATGGACGATACGTTGCCTGAGAGTTTCGTGGTACAACAAAAGAATGCAGAAGTGTTAAGAACAAGTACTTCTGGCGGCTTTTTTACTGCTATATCTAAATGGTCAATAGAGCAGGGAGGTGTTGTCTTTGGAGCTGCTTTTGGTGAAGATATGGAATTGAGGCATTCTTATGCTGAAACATTGGATGGCTGTAAGAAGTTCCGTGGTTCCAAGTATGTACAAAGTCTTATTGGAGACTGTTATTCGCAAGCGAAAAATTTTCTCGCCCAAGGGCGAGTAGTTGTATTTAGTGGTACTCCTTGTCAGATTTCTGGGCTTTATCATTTTCTGCGTGGGCGGAAATATGATAACTTAGTAACAGTGGACTTGGTGTGCCACGGCACACCAAGTCCACTGTTACTAAGGAAGTATTTGACATATCACTCTTCTTTGGCTGATAGCAAAGTAGTTGACTATCGTTCGCGAGATAAGTATTATGGTTATAATTATAGTACTGCATCTATTTGGTTCGATGATAAGAGTAAGGAGTATCATAAGGGAATGGAAATCGATATGATGCTTCGTCTTTATTTTAAGAATATATGTTCCCGCCCAAGTTGCTACCAATGTCATTTTAAAACGATTAATCGTGTGAGTGATATCACAATATTTGATTGTTGGGATGCTCCTTCTGTATCTGCGGATTTTTCTTCAAAAGGGGCAACTAATGTATTTATACATACAAAGCGTGGACAGGAAATTTTTGAGATAATAAAAGGAGATTTCATTTATCATAAATCTCAAATTGATGAAATCATCAAAAGGGATGGAGTTATGATTAAAAATTTAGTTCCAGAAAATCCTCTTCGAAAGGATTTTTTTAGGGACTTAAATTCTAAATCTTTAAAGGATGTAGAAGATATATATCTAGATACTTCTTTGAAAAGACAAATTATCGCAAGAATAAAACCGTTTTTGTATAGTATTGGAATATTCTCTTTCTACATGAAATTAAAGAGAAAACTTATTCCTGCAAAGTAAACTAAAAGAAAAGTAATGAACATACTCTTTTTGATGAAAGTCTATGATGTAGGAGGCATAGAAGTGGTAGCAGCAACGCTTGCTGGGGCATTTGAACATCATGGGCATCATGTAGTTATTGCAACATTTAAAGCTCCTGATAAACTTACTGTAGCAAGAACAGACCCACGAGTAAAGATATATACTCTTGGTGACTATAAGTGCTCTTCAAAGAGTGTCTCTTCTTTGAGGAATATTCTTGTTCAGCATCAAATTCAGGTGGTTATCAACCAGTGGGGACTGCCTTTGGTGCCTTGTAAAACATTGAACAAGGCTAAGGAAGGATTAGATATTAAAACGATTGCAGTCTATCATAACCAAATTGACACAAATGCACGCATCAAGGATGTTGAAATAGCTTTAGATTGTTGCCATAATCCTCTGAAGCGTTGTTTGCTAGAAGTTAAAAAAGCAGCTTTCAAATTGGTTACTAGTCGAAGTATGGCGTATGTGTATCGCCATACCGACTTATATCAAGTTTTATCTTCAAGCTATGTTCCTTTGTTCTCCAAGTTTACCGGTATCAAACATCCTGATCATCTGATGGTGCAGACTAATCCTGTTACTTTGGATTCCACTGATTTTGTATATTCTTTCTCGAAAAAGCAAAAGGAGATTATTTATTTGGGAAGAATCGACTATAACCAAAAGCGTGTATATCGTGTGATAGATACCTGGGCGAGGTTAGAGAAGAAGTTCCCTGATTGGAAACTTACAATAGTTGGCGATGGCATAGAACGCAAGAATGTGGAGAAGCAGGTGGCTGACTATGATTTGAAACACGTGTCATTTGAAGGCTTCCAGCAACCTAAGCCTTATTATGAGAGAGCTTCAATTTTGCTTCTTACTTCAGAATATGAGGGTTTCCCTTTGGTTCTTGCGGAGTGCATGAGTTTTGGTGTGATTCCTGTGGTATATGATAGCTATTCTGCCGTCAGAGATATTATTGAAGATGGCAAGGATGGTGTAGTGATACCTTACGAGAAGAATGGATATGATGCGGACAATGCTGCAGGTATGCTTGCAAAGGTTATGCAAAATGATTCTTTGCGTGATATGATGGCTCATGCTGCCATTGAGAAAAGCAAGGCGTATTCTGTAGAAAGAATATATCAAGAATGGATGAGGACATTAACATCATTGGCGAAGAATGGATAATACTTATTTTATTCTAAGTAAGGAGAACCTTTGCATTGAGCGATTTCACATTTGTACATGGAATTTAAAAGATTCTTCTGCCTTTGTGGAATTTTGTATTGAAATTTTCAAAAACGACTTTGTCTTGAATTTGAAGTCTTTCTGACAATTTTCTAATTTATAAGATGAAATCTATATTAGTCAATAAAATATTATCAACGGAAAAGTCTTCCGTTCATCAGATATTTGAAACGAAGGGTAAGGTTTATACTTACCTCAATCCTGTATCTTATCTCAAAGCTCTCGACAATAAGGAACTGTTTGGTAAGATGGATGGTATTTTTGCCGATGGCGGCTTACTGGTGAAAGCTATTAAGTTGGTTTATGGTAAGCAGGTGACTCGAAGAAGTTTTGACATGACTTCGATGGCACCGGAGTTGTTCTCGTATGCAGAGGAGCATGGAAAGGCCATCTATATTGTGGCTTCTAAGCAGGAGCAGGTGGAGAAGGCCGTGGAGATATTCCGTGAGCGGTATCCGAAGGTGAAGTTTGCAGGTTATCGTAACGGCTACTTTGCTTCAGAACAAGAAATGGATGAGGAGGCTAAGCATATCGTAGAACTGAATTCAGATTTCTTGATAGTTGGTATGGGAGCCTTGATGCAGGAGAAGTTCCTGCTAAAGGTAAAGAATGCCGGTTATCTGGGTATCGGGTTTACTTGTGGTGGATTTATCCATCAGACTTCCAGAAATGAGATAGATTACTATCCTGCATGGGTGGATAAAACAAATCTCCGCTTTGTTTATCGAATGTGGAAGGAACCTCATACCCGTAAGCGTTATGTGATGGCAGGCTTGCTGTTTCCTGTAAGATTTATCGCAGAAAAAATCTTCGGATAGTCTTGTACAGCCAGTGAATGGGAGTGAAGACTACCGATATAGGAAGTAATATAATGAGTAGGAGCGTCGGTATAATATGCCCGATGGCTCTTTGTAATTTATCTTTCATGCGTGCAAAAGTACAGCTTTATGTTGAAACAACAAAAGATTTTCTTTGAATTCTTGTGATTCTGTATTGGTTCTGCCAAGGAAATACCTGGTTCTTTGAAGGAGGCGGATTGGAAGGAGCTGTATGCTATTGCCAAGAAGCAGGCCTTGCTTGGTGTGCTGTTTTATGGTATCCGGCGGTTGCCAAAGGAGTTGGCACCAGAGCAGAAGCTGCTGATGCAATGGATGGTGATGGCGGAACAGATACGAAAACAGAATATCAGACTGTTTCAGGATTCCGTGAAGGTTTGTCAGAACTTCGAGAACGAGGGCTTTGCTAACTGCATCTTGAAGGGGCAGGGGAATGCGTTGCTTTATCCTGACCCTTATATGAGAACGCCTGGAGATATAGACATCTATCTAGTGATGCAATATATTAATAATGTGTGTCCGAATCAGGTGATGCGCTATCACCATGTGGACTTCCCTGTGATGAAAACTGCAATTGAAGTGCATTTTACTCCTTCATATATGTTTTTCCCTATTCATAATAGTAGGATGCAGAAATGGTTTAAGGAGGTGATGGATTTGCAATGCTCGAATATAGTTACATTACCAGATGGGTATGGGGAAATTACAGTGCCAACGATGAGCTTCAATGTTATATATATCCTCTCTCATCTCTATCGCCATGTGTTCACTGAGGGTATTGGCTTACGTCAATTAATAGACTACTACTTTGTTTTACGGAACACGGATTGCAATATAACAAATAAGACTGTATTGCAACGTGAACTAAAACATCTCGGATTGTGGAAGTTTGCACAGGCGGTGATGTATGTGCTGCATGAGACGTTGGGACTACCAGAGGAGAAAATGATTGCTCCTACAGATGTGTATGAAGGTCGTTTTTTGGTGTCTGAAATCATGCATGGAGGCAATTTTGGACAATATGACACTCGACTTGGAAGTAAGGAGAATGAAAGCAAATTTCATCGCTATCTCAGAATGAGTTTGCGCAACTTACGCTTCGTGAAGCATTATCCTACCGAGGCCTTGAGCGAACCTTTGTTCAGAACTTGGTTTGCTTTATGGAAGAAGATACATGGAATAAGATAACAGATATACGGGCGAACGGATCCCTCTCCCCTTTTTTATTAAGCTACTTTTCGGGGATGGAGCCTAGTAGCCCATTTTTTAACAAAATGTTTTTTTGAGATAATTTATGCCGACATCTAAAACATCTTTAGATTTTAAACTAATTGTAGTTCGAGTATTACCTGGTTGTGTGCAATATATTCGCAAATGTCTTGTTGATAACCATTTCTATTACTTGAATAACGATTATCGCATATCAGAAGATGGTAAGCTGATAACAAGGCGAAGTAGCAACATAGCTCCGCTTTCTGCAAGTTTCTTTTCCTTGTCTGAAAAACAAAGCAAGGGAGTTCGATTGAATTTTTCTGCGATTGTCGGTATGAATGGAGATGGCAAGAGTTCATTGGTGGAATTGATCATCAGAATATTGAACAACACATCTATCATCCATGAAATTGGAGAAAAGGAAACTCTTCTTTGGATACAGGGAGTCAAAGCCGAACTGTATTACCATTTGGACGGAATCTTCTATCGTTTAATAACAACAGAAGATGATGCTCGGATATACCGGTATGTGGAAACAGGTAATGTCTACAAACAAGACTGTATAGTAGGAAAAGAGATGCTGAAAAAGCTATTCTTCTATACTATGGTGTCAAATTATTCTTTATATGCTTATAATTCGTTGGATATTCCTAACGAATGGGAATCCAAGGACAATAATCAAAAAGACGAAGAGTATTGCTGGCTTCATCATGTGTTTCACAAGAACGATGGCTATCAAACACCATTGAGCCTTCATCCCTATAGAAGCTACGGCAACATAGACATGAACCGGGAGAAATTTCTGTCAATGCAACGTCTACTATCTCTGATGGTACACCCCCACCCCGCACCCCCGCATTCAAATCCTTTCAGAACGTTGAATGATAAAAAGGCGGAGCTTTTGGAGCTAGAAGACATTGGGTATTCTAAACTACAGAAAAAATCATTGTGAAATTTTATGATGAGAAAAAATAAATGAGTATTATGCTGAAGTTTAAGTTGATAGATAAATGTTGGCAAGAAGCGACAGGGGTGTCTTCTGATGATGCGGATTTCTTTTTGGAAAAGAATGAATGGGATGATTATGGTTATCATACCATGTATCATTTGCATGCAACAAATAAGTTGACTTCCGAGGGGAATGTATATCTTGGATATATACGTATCATGAAACATGGACAGGAAGAAAAAGAAATCTATCTGTTAAACAAAAAGCAAGGAAAACAGATTGTGTTTTCAGAGCTTCCTGAAGACTTTGTTTCCTTGACAACATCTATCGACGTATTTAAAGGATTGAACAAATATTTGTCGCAAGCAGAAAGGCTACAGTTTATAAAACAGATGCACCTCATACTTAATGAGGAATCGAAATATTATAAATTGGTACATGAGGATGATTGTTTCACTGTTTCTATGTTGCGAGATACAACGATGGACAATTACTCATTAAAGAAAGGTGCCTCTTTGCTGATGGATAAAGCGACATATTATAATCTTCAACAACAATCAATAAAGATAAAGTTTGCAAATGTGGACGAATTTACGCTTCTGAATTTCTCATGCTTACCGAATTTTCAATCCAAAAACATTCCTAATGGAGTCATAACGTTCATTGGAAAAAATGGATCGGGCAAAAGTACCTCTCTTTACAATCTTGCCAAATTGATGTATGCCTATCCCGACCAACGATTTAGGCTGAAAGAAAAAATCGGAAAAGTTGAACCTAATGATATAGGTATCAATAAATTGTTTTTGCTGTCATACAGTCCATTTGATAACTTTGTTCTTCCTGGTATAGGAGGGGAAGACTATCGAGTTATCCTTGAAGGGTTGAAAAATAATGATGGGCGTTTCGTTTTTTGTGGCATAAGGGATGTAAAGAAGGAATTTGAGGCGATATTGGAAAATCCTCAAAAAGAAACCTACGAAAAACTGTTTGAAGATACAAGGTTGGACGCAACCTCACTAAAGCCAATAAATATTTTGGCAGACGAATTTGTTCAAGCTATGAATGATTTAGAGCATGATGTAAATCGGAACAAAATATGGGATGATATTGGAAAAAAAAGCCGTAGGAACTTTCCTGAAATAGAAGAATTGATGGATGCCTTTTTTATACTCGGTGACAAAGATAGAAAAGATAATTTTCTTCATTTATCTACAGGATATAAATATTTCTTTCATTCCTTAGCTCACATCATTGCCTATATAGAAGAAGATAGTCTCATCCTGTTTGATGAACCAGAAAATCATATTCATCCCCCTATGTTGTCGTTTATGATAAGTTCATTGAGGAAATTTTTGTCAGAATATCAATCGGTCATGTTGATTGCAACACATTCTCCTGTAATTGTTCAAGAAACTTTTTCAAAGAATGTTTTTGTTGTAAGACGATATGATGGCAAGACCGTTATATCACATCCACAGATAGAAACTTATGGCGCAAATATTTCTGAGATTACAAGTGAAGTTTTTGACTTGACCACCGATGTTACAAAATATTACGATGCGTTTGAGAGTATTTATGACAAACTAGATGGTGAAGAAAACTGGCAATCATTGGATGAAATGGTAGAGAGTATTGAAAAGCATTTGGATGGATCAGTTAGCTCTCAAATGCTTTCTTATCTGATGAACCTCTATATTCAAGAACATCCTAACGAATAAAATTATGTGGAATTTATATAAGCCGAAGCTATCTGATGCCAAAAACGACATTGATGTTGTTGTAAGTCATTGTTATAATCTTGATGATTCAGACAAAAGAAAAATGGCTAAGTTGTATGAGGATTATGATGCGGGTAAGGGAGAAGCTACACCACTTCAACTTCAACCGTTAGAAGGGAAAAAAGAAATCATAAGGAGGCAATATGCTAAGACTTCAGGGAAGCAACAAAACAAGAATGAAGACAATCATTTGGTTTACATAAGAAAAGACCTGATGAAAGATGTAGATAAATGTCCATATTGCAGTATCAATGCACCTCAACAGCTTGACCACTTTATGGACAAAGCATTTTATGGGCAATTAGCAGTATGCCGCTTAAACTTGGTTCCACTATGTGGAACATGTAATCATGCCAAAGGAGAAATCTCATATAAAGAGTTCACCCATCCTTATTATCAGGTATTTCCAAAAGTTCCTTTTTTAAAGGCGGATTGTCGAATTGTAAAAAACAGAGTTGTGTTAGCATTTTCTATAGATTCAAAAATTATAACTGATGCTGTATTGCGCAACAGAATAGAAAAACAAATGCAAAATATAAATTTGGCGGTTCGCTTAGGAAAGGCTACCAATGAATTTTTATCTCAGCTTTGTTTAAGCTGTTTTGTGGAAAAGCAGGAAGAGATTCCTATATATTTGAAATTTCAACTAAAGAATTACGAACAACTGTATGCAATGAATGACTGGAGATGTGCAACTATTCGTGGATTGATTAATTGTCCACAATTCAATATGGATGTAATCAATAATTACAGAATGAATACTGTACCAATAAATGGTGTTGGTGCATGAATTATCAAACACAAATACTAAAAGGAAATAGCAGGTATGATACAATCCTACACAAAATACAAACAATTCAAGTCCTTGGTAGATGCCAAGGAGAATGGGAAAGCCGTGAGAAGCGGCTTGGACTTTCTGCGCTTTGTAGCAGAAGAATACAGCCGCTTGGAAGTGTATAACGACCAAGAATCAGATGGGGATGATTTCTTCACTTATCAAGTGGAGAAAGAGTTGGCACTGGTGCTGAGAGACGAGGCTACTCCTATTGAATCTGTTGCTAAGGCACAGAAAGAGATGGCTGAGATTGAGAAGATGGAGGCTTACGATGACTATTGCCTTTGCTTCTTTGACCATATCCGTGAGGCTATCAACTTCCGATTGGCGGATGCGGATACATACCTTGCAGACCTTGACAAGCAGATAAAGCATCATACCCACGAATACAAAAGATTGGTGAATGACGAAAACTTTGACCAGTTGAGTTCGCTATTCAGATTCGAGGAGTTGGGCAAGTTGCTCATCAAGAAGATAGAGTATCTGCGGACTCACGGTAGAGAGAATGAAGAGGGTGCTATCTTGGAGGAATACAAGTATGTGCCGGATGTCTGTTCCTTCAAAATCCATGAACTTCTCGAAAAGGGATTGGAGAATGATGCCTTGAAAGAGATAGACAAAACGATTGCTGTATATGGCGATGATGGATACAATACCACTGAACCTTGGCATCTGCAAAAGATTGAAATCTTGGAAAGACGTAATGACAAGGCTAATGTTATAGAAGAATATCGCAGATTGTTTCGTCAGTTCTTGGTGGATAAGCGACCTTACTTAGAGAAATTGAAAGAGTTGGTAACCAAGGAGGATTGGGATGAATTTGTTGTGAAACTCTTTGGGGATATTCCACATATCACGGATGATGATTGCATCGAAGTATGCAACATGATTGTGGAGGAAAAGAAGTATCAGTGCCTCTTGAAGATACTGATGGACAACAGAATGTCATTCAGCCGAGTAGAACACTTCAAAAAGTATGCACATTATATGAGCGAGAAAGACCAAGCTACTTATACTGAGCATGTTATTGATGATTTGCGTAAGCACTTGAGTTATGCAAAATCGAAGAGTTATGGCTATATCGTGGATGACATCAAGGGTATGTACACTTGTTGTGAAGTTTCCCAAAAACTCATCTTGGATTTTGTGGAGGAGGTAGAATATAATTACGGCAATCGTCCTGCTTTGATGCGATTGCTGAGAAACTGATTATTTTGAATTAGAACATATACTATGGTTATACTGAAGAATTTACCATTTAGAGATAAGCTCAACTTGGCGATGATGATTGAATACGACACGAAGAAAGTGATTCAAGAACATGCAAGGTTGATAAATGTAAGTTTGCCTTCATCCTATCGTAAAGGAGAAATGGCTGAAGGACTTGCTACATTGTTTCAGCATGATCCTTTCTATACGGTCAACCAATTGCCGATGGATGAGCAAAAATTAATTGCTCAACTCATCAATCTGAAATTTGACGAGTGTGTTGAAGTGCCAAGAAATGGCGAGAAGCATCTTATGATGCAGAAAGTTCATTTAGTGGTGACATACGAGGATGGCAATACTTGGAAGTTATTTATGCCTGATTGCGTAAGGACAATACTGAGAGATACTACGGAAAGTCAGATTGGTGATATTCCCGGTATGATGGAATATCGCAAAGTATTGGAGAGTTTGACGGAATGTAACATCAAGTTGCAGGAAGTAATGGACAAAGAGGCTGGCAAGATTCCTATGTCACAAGCTTCCAAGCAGATTCTGAACCAACTGGAGAAGCAATATATAGAGAAGCGTGAGGAACTTCGCAAAATCCAAGCGAAATATTCATGGGCTTCTGATAAGGAAAATCCTGTACAGCAGAGCATCGCTGATGCCTTGATGTATATCGGATTTATGAAATTGGTATAACATTATTATTGGTTCTTTGAAATTGTTAATGAAGGAAATCAAGCTATTTGATTACCAAGAGGATATGAAGGAACGGATTGAGAAGGCGTTGCGCCTTCATCGGTCCGTGATGGCACAAATGCCAACGGGAACAGGTAAGACATACCTGTTAACAGCAGTCATAGACTCTTTTGTGAGCAACAATCCAATGGAGAAAGTATGGATAGTTGCCCATAGAAGAGAGCTTGTGTCGCAGATAGACGAAACCGTAAGAAAGTTCCATTCCTATTCCGCATCAAACACCTCTTCCCTATTGTCATCCGTCAAGGCAATGTCGATTCAGTGGCTGATGAGACACTATGACGAGATAGAGGAAGAACCGGGAATGATAGTGATTGACGAGGCGCACCATGCCCTTGCCAAGACCTATAAGGAGATGTGGGAGAGATTCCCGAAAGCTAAGTTCTTAGGACTGACGGCTACACCTTGCCGATTGAACGGTAAGGGTTTTACAGATCTGTTTGATGTCTTGGTGCAGTCGTGGAGTGTTCCTGAGTTTATCAGCAAGGGAAGATTGGCAACATACGATTTTGTGAGCATCAAATCGGATGGTGTGACGCAACGGCTCATCGACTCCTTGCAGAAGCGAGGGGCTGATGGTGACTACCAGAACAAGGAAATGGATATGTTGCTGAATAAAAAGCCGAGCATCGAAAGGCTCTATCGGAGTTTGGAAGAATTTGGTAAAGACAGAAAGGGCATCGTGTATGCTATCAATATTTCTCATGCTCAGAAAATCACAAAACTATATCAGGAAAATGGCGTGAAAGCCATAGCCATAGACTCGAAGACACCTGCCGCAGAAAGACAGCAAGATATTGAAGCCTTTAAGAAAGGTGACATCCAAGTACTGGTGAATGTGGACATTTTCTCGGAGGGATTTGACTGCCCGGATGTGGAGTTTGTACAGTTGGCACGACCTACGTTGTCGCTTGCTAAGTATCTGCAGATGGTGGGACGAGGATTGCGAGTGGCTAAGGGGAAGAAGAACTGCGTGATTATAGATAACGTGGGACTGTATCGAGTGTTCGGATTGCCTTCGCAAGTTTGGAACTGGAATGCGATGTTCGAGGGAAAACTGAGAGTTGGCAAGAAAAAAGAGACTCCGAAGGAAAGAGAGTTTTTCCTGATGAGCGAGAAGCAAGATGGTATTCAGATTCATCCAGACTCGGAAATGATGATGGTGATAAGCCATGAAGAATTGCTCCAAACACTACAGTATCGTGAGTTTGTGGATAGCAAAGGGGAGTTTGCCATCATCAAGCTGCCTGATGGAAAGATAACGGTAGTGAACCGACAAGGAGAACAAGTTCTGGAGCCAGGCGATTACTATGACATGAAACTGTTGGATGGCAACATCCTGTTCTATCGACCTCGCAGAAAGGCGAAATGCTATTATGACCTGTTGGCAAAAGCTGTCATCGACGATGGCACTAACGTAGCAGAAACTCCCCATGTTGTCAACATAAAAGGATGGGAGTTTATAGAATATGACGACATCTTTATGTCTCGAACCCAAGAAGAGTTTTCTCTACCTTATCGTCCTTCACAATATGATTTTCTGAATTATGGGTATTATCTGATATACAGATCCAAATCTTCTGCTTCCGGTTGTCAAGTATGGTACCATTATGAGGGTGGTGAAGGGAAGATGCGCATGAGCAATGAAGAGAGTAAGAATGTGTGTTTCCTACGTAATGATTACGAACATGTGTATTGGTTATGTGCAGTCCTGTATGGTGAACGTATCGTTGTCATGGACAGCAAAGAGGACTACTACCTGGTGGATTCAAATTTGAAGAAGACCTATATAGGATGCAATCATCCAAAGAATGAAAATGAAAATTTGAATTTTGTGATGCCTCGCCTTGGCAAGAAATACTATCATGAGGCGATGTTGCAAAAGAAGGAAATGGAAGCAAACGAGATGCTTCTTTTACATGAAAAGTCAGAGGCAGGACATGTGGAATTGTATCAAGCAGGAAAAAAATGGGGTGTGAAGGTAGATGGTAAAGTTATCGTGCCACCCCTCTACCACTGTATAGCGCAACCTGTCGGAGCCTATTGCGCCTTTGAAGAGATTCCCAGACATTGGGGCGTTATGACATTGAAAGGAAAAGTGATTGTTGATGCCAAATATGAGAAGGTGGAGATTCGTGTCAATGGAATCGCCGTGGTAACAGGTATCACGGGTAAAACACAGACAATCAATCTTTTAAAGGTAAAAGGGTAAAAAAGTAAAAAGGTAAAAAAGTAAACAGACCGATGTGAACAAGCGTTCATGTCGGTCTGTTTTTTTTGTTTATGTAAATCAGGAAATAAAAAAGCGGAGCGTGATTTCACAACCACACTCCGCGCAAACTTAAACAACCAATAAAAGAAATAGATTGATCGTTCAATTGTTATATCTGATGAAGAGTAGCTCTTGTTAGAGCTTTGTTTTTTTATCTGTCAGAAATATGTCTTATCTATTTTGAAGACATTGCTGATTAGCGGATGAACAGGAGTTCACGATATTTAGGCAATGTCCAGAGCTCATCGGCTACAGTCAACTCCAACTTATCAATCTGATAACGGATTTCCTCCATCTTTGGAGCTACCGTGTCATGATAAGCTATCGCCTTATCGTGCTCATTCTCAATCTTGTTGGCAACCTTGCGGGCATTTACCAACTCCTCAACACCGGTCTCGATAATCTGAGTGCGCTCGGCAATCTTCTTGATGATATTGATGTTGCGGGCTGTCAACTTCTTGCCTTCCTCGTCGCCGAAGATATCAATCATATTCTCCACATTCTTAGCCAACTGGCTCTGATAGTGAGTAGCCACTGGGATGATGTGGTTCATGCTCAAGTCGCCCATTACACGAGCCTCAATCTGAATCTTCTTGGTGTAGGTCTCCCATTTCACCTCGTTACGGGCTTCCAACTCGTTCTTCTTCATGACGCCCATATCCTCGAACATCTTGATAGTGGCAGGGTCGAGATAACGCTCGAAAATCTTAGGACAGCTCTTCTCGCAGTCCAGACCACGTTTAGCTGCTTCCTCTACCCACTCATCTGAGTAACCATTGCCGTCGAAACGGATTGGCTTGCAGGTCTTCAAATCCTGACGAACGATATCGATGATGGCAGATGTCTTGTCCTCACCCTTGGCAATCAACTCATCCACACGCTTCTTGAAGTCGGTCAAAGCCTCAGCTACAGCTGTGTTCAATACAATCATTGCTGATGCACAGTTAGCCTCAGAACCTACGGCACGGAACTCGAAACGGTTACCGGTGAAGGCGAATGGTGATGTACGGTTACGGTCGGTGTTATCAATCATCAACTCTGGAATCTCAGGGATATCCAACTTCATGCCCTGCTTGCCAGCCACGGTGAAGAGATCCTTCTTGTCGGCTTTCTCAATGTGCTCGAGAAGGTCGGTCAGCTGCTTGCCGAGGAATGAAGAGATGATTGCTGGAGGTGCCTCGTTGGCGCCCAGACGATGCGCATTGGTAGCACTCATGATAGATGCCTTGAGCAAACCATTGTGCTTGTATACACCCATCAAAGTCTCTGTGATGAAGACTACGAAACGGAGGTTGTCCTCTGGTGTCTTGCCAGGACCATGGAGCAGGATGCCGGTATCTGTAGCGAGACTCCAGTTGTTGTGCTTACCGGAACCGTTGATGCCTGCGAATGGCTTCTCATGGAGAAGTACGCGGAAACCGTGATGGCGAGCTACCTTCTTCATCAAGCTCATCAGGAGCATGTTGTGGTCAACGGCAAGGTTGGTCTCCTCGAAGATAGGTGCCAACTCAAACTGGTTTGGTGCTACCTCGTTGTGACGGGTCTTGCAAGGAATACCGAGTTCAAGAGCCTGGATTTCCAAATCCTTCATGAATGCCTGAACACGCTCTGGGATGGCGCCGAAGTAGTGGTCGTCCATCTGCTGGTTCTTGGCAGAATCGTGACCCATCAGGGTGCGGCCTGTCAGCATCAGGTCAGGACGTGCTGCATACAAGCTTTCATCTACCAGAAAGTACTCCTGCTCCCAACCGAGATTGGAAATAACTTTCTTGACATCTGGGTTGAAGTAGTGGCAAACCTCTGTTGCTGCTACGTTTACAGCGTGCAATGAACGGAGCAATGGAGCTTTATAGTCGAGAGCCTCACCAGTGTAAGAGATGAAGACGGTAGGGATACAGAGTGTATCGTCGATGATAAATACAGGAGATGTTGGATCCCATGCAGAATAACCGCGAGCCTCGAAGGTTGAGCGGATACCGCCAGATGGGAAAGATGAAGCATCAGGCTCCTGCTGAACGAGCAACTTGCCTGAAAATTCCTCGATCATACCACCCTTGCCATCATGCTCGATGAAGGCATCGTGCTTCTCGGCAGTACCTTCTGTCAATGGCTGGAACCAGTGAGTGTAGTGGGTTACGCCATTCTCGTCAGCCCACTGCTTGATGCCTTTGGCTACGGCGTTGGCGATGTTACGGTCGAGACGTGCTCCGTTGTCGATGACGTCTATCAGTTTCTCATAGACATCTGCAGGGAGATACTTGTACATCTTCTGTCGGTTGAATACCTTCTTTCCGAAGAATTCACTTGGTCGCTCGCTAGGAGCGGTTACCTCAACAGGCTTTCTCTTGGAAGCCTCTGAAACAGCTTCAAATCTTAAGTTGCTCATACCTTATATAATTTAAAATTTCTGATTTTCAATGTTTTTATAATCTGTTGAAACGTTTATTTTCCCAGCCATTTGGCAATTCTCTCCATGGCTTCCTTGCAGTCCTCATGCTCGCCGAAGGCGGTGAGTCGGATGTAGCCTTCGCCCGATGGACCGAAGCCGACACCTGGAGTGCAGACTACACTGGCACCATAAAGCATCTCTTCGAAGAATTTCCAGCTTGGCGTGTTGTTTGGCGTCTTCACCCAGAGATAAGGTGCATTCTCGCCGCCATATACTCTCAAGCCGAGTTTCTGGAGTTCGGCTCTCATGAAGTGGGCATTCTCCATATAGTAATTGATGGTTGCCTTCACCTGTTCCTTACCCTCAGGGGTGTAGATGGCTTCGGCAGCACGCTGGCTGATATAGCTTGTACCATTAAACTTGGTGCACTGGCGGCGGTCCCAGATAGGATTCAATGCCACTTCCTCACCTGCCAATGTCTTTGCCTTCAACTCTTTAGGAACGATGGTGTAACCACAACGCACACCGGTGAATCCGGCAGTCTTCGAATAACTGTGGAATTCTATCGCTACCTTTCTGGCACCACGAATCTCGTAGATAGAATGAGGAATTGATGGGTCGGTAATATATGCCTCGTAGGCTGCATCATAGAGGATGATGCTCTCGTTCTTGATAGCATAGTTTACCCATTTTCTGAGTTCTTCTTTCGAGATGACCGTACCCGTAGGGTTGTTTGGATAACAGAGATAAATCATGTCCACACGGTGGTCTGGAATCTGAGGGATGAAGTCATCGCTCTCATCGCAAGGCATGTAGGTTACATTGCTCCACTTGCCGTTCTCGAAGATTCCCGCTCTACCTATCATCACGTTAGAGTCTATATAAACCGGATAAATCGGGTCGGTAACGCCGATGTTGTTATCCCATCTCAAAATCTCCTGGATATTTCCCGTATCGCTCTTGGCTCCATCGTTTACGAATACCTCGTTGGCATCAAGATGAATGCCACGTGGCAGAAAGTCGTTCTTGATGATAGCCTCGCGGAGGAAGTCGTAGCCTCGTTCCGGACCATAGCCTCTGAAAGAAGCCTGCTCAGCCATCTCGTCTACAGCCTTGTGCATCGCCTTGATGACGGCAGGGCAGAGAGGCTGGGTTACGTCACCGATGCCCAGACTGATTACACGCTGCTTTGGATGTGCAATCTTGTAGGCGTTCACCTTCTTTGCGATGTCGGCAAACAAGTAGTTGTTGGCCAACTTCAGGAAATGTTCATTAACTAATGCCATATTTTGTTTCTCCTTTTATTTACGGTCATTATCGACCATTTGTTATTTAAGTTTGCTCTTATTTATAATTCAATTTCTCCTTCGAATGAGAAGGCTGCAGGTCCCGTCATGTAAACATGATCATCAGCCTCGCTATATTCTATTTCCAGCGTTCCGCCATCCATCACGATACTGCTTTTCCTGCCAGTATGCTTGGTAAGGGCTGCGGCTACGGCTGTGGCACAGGCTCCTGTTCCGCAAGCCATTGTTATTCCGCTTCCCCTTTCCCAAACTCGTGTCCTTATGGCGTCTGTGTCAGTTACTTGTGCAAATTCTATGTTGCATCTTTGGGGAAATGCCTTGTCTCTTTCCAGGATTTTACCATAGTGGGCGATGTCGATGGTGTCGATGTCATCCACGAAGGTAACGAAATGCGGATTACCCATGCAAACATAGGTGCCTTCAAATTTTCTGCCGTCAGCTTCGAGCACCGAAGGACCTATGAATTGCTCGGGATTTTCAAGTTTGGGTTCCAGCATGTCTACTGTTACCGATTCCACAACTTCTTTATTATCCTGAAGATGAAGTTTCAATATCTTGATACCCGAAAGCGTTTCCAGTCGGATGGTGTCCTTTCGGGTCAATCCTTTTTCGTAAAGATACTTACCGATGCATCGGCTTGCATTGCCGCACATCATCGCTTCTGAACCATCGGCGTTGAAGATACGCATCGAATAATCTGCTCTTCTGCTGTCGTGCGGCTTTCCGATGAGAACCAGTCCATCGCTTCCTATGCCTGTATGATAAGCACTCCAGGCAATGGCAGCCTTCTCTGGGTCAGGGATGTCGTATTGTTGGGTATCTACATATATATAATCGTTACCCGCTCCCTGCATCTTTGTAAAATGAACTGTTTCTTTCATCTGCGTTGTTCTTTATGTTTGAATACTCTTCTTTTATCTCTCATGTCTTATCTCTTTTGAGATTTGACTTTTTGCTAGTCTTTCGAATATTTCGATGACTATTTGTTTGATTTCGGTTGCAAAGGTACGACGATTTGTTGAAATATGCAAGAAAATAAATACAGAAATCTTGATTATTTTTCGCAATCTTACAATTTGTGTCATAAAAATACTTTCTGCCTTACAAATTGTAAGGAGAATATGATAAGCCTCGATAAATTTAAAATGTTCGACAAAAAGTGAAAGCGAAATGTTTTTGTTTTCTTTAAAATACTGACAAAATGTATTAATTTTGCAGCCGAAAACGAACATAGTGTAAAAGAAAGGCTTGATTTGGATGGCAACCAATGAAGGTCCGTTTTCGAAAAGAGACAATCAATAGAAGTATTAACACATTATTAATTATTAAAGGATTATGAAGAAGATTGAGGCAATTATCCGCAAGTCTAGATTCGAGGATGTCAAGAAGGCGCTTTTAGCAGCAGACATCGAGTGGTTCTCTTATTATAATGTAAGAGGTGAGGGTAAAATGCGCCAGGCTCGCATTTACCGTGGTGTGATGTACGATACCAGCAGCATCGAGCGTGTGCTCCTGAACATCGTGGTTCGTGACAAGAATGTGGAACCAACCATCGCCGCTATCCAGGGCGCTGCACAGACAGGTGAAGTAGGAGATGGCAGAATCTTCGTGATTCCTGTACTCGATACGGTAAGAATCAGAACCGGCGAGCGAGGCGACATTGCATTGTATAATGCTGAGAAAGAGGAATAATTTAAAATGTTGAATGTTAAGTGTTGAATGTTGAATTAGGCATTCTTACTTATCTTTAATAAATATTATTTAGTATTCTAATTTAACTATAAGATATAAGTATGAGCAGTTTATTATTAACTACACTTGATACGGGTAACACAGCGTGGATGATCATGGCAACCATCTTGGTGCTTTTGATGTCAATCCCGGGTATAGCACTTTTTTATGGTGGTTTGGTGCGCCAGAAGAATATCCTCAGCATCCTGATGCAGACGGTTTTCATTGTGGCAGTAGTCAGTCTGATATGGGTAGCCTTCGGATATTCCTGGGCATTCTCTACAGAATATGCCGATTCGGGCAATCCTCTGGCTTGCGTCATCGGTGGTTTCGATAAATGTTTTCTTCACGGCATTGGCTTGGATGCCATCATGCCAACAGGCATTCCGGAGCTCACCTTTGCAATGTTCCAGTGCATGTTCGCCCTCATTACTCCAGCCCTGATTCTCGGTGCTTTTGCCGAGCGTGTGAAGTTCAGCGGTTATGTACTTTTCACCATCCTCTGGGTTATCATCGCTTATCTTCCTATGGCCCACTGGGTATGGGGTGGCGGTTTCCTGCAGGAGATGGGAGCCATCGACTTTGCGGGTGGTACCGTGGTTCATATCAATGCCGGTGTAGCCGCTCTGGTCATGGCACTCTGTGTAGGCAAGCGTGATGATTATCGTGCTGGTCATCCTATCACACCTCACAACATCACCTTCGTGTTCATGGGTATGTCATTCCTCTGGTTGGGATGGTTCGGTTTCAATGCCGGTAGCGGATTGGCAGCTGATGGTCTGGCAGCCAACGCCTTCCTTGTAACTCATATCGCAACAGCAGCGGCAGCCACCACCTGGATGCTCATCGACTGGATTGTGAACAAGAAGCCAACTACAGTAGGTGCTTGTACCGGTGCTGTAGCCGGACTGGTAGCCATCACTCCAGCAGCCGGCAGTACCGATATTTTCGGAGCTTTCTGCATCGGTATCATTTCCACCATCGTCTGCTTCTTCATGGTAGCGGTAGTAAAGGAGAAGTTCAAGTATGATGATGCCCTCGATGCCTTTGGTGTTCATGGTATGGGTGGTATCCTAGGTTCTATCCTCACCGGTGTCTTCGCCACTCAGTATGTAACAGGAGCTGAAGGTGTACAGGGTGCCCTCTATGGCGACTGGCATCAGCTTTGGGTTCAGGTTGTAGCCACCGTGGTAAGCATCATCTACAGCGTAGTAGTTACCTACATTATCTTCAAGGTAGTAGATAAGAGTGTAGGTGTACGTGTTGACAAGCGAGTAGAGGAGGAAGGTCTCGACATCTACGAGCATGGTGAGAGTGCTTATAGCAACTAAGATAGAGAATGAATATATGTATAACACCTTGACTGTATGTTTTGTATGGTCAAGGTGTTTTCTATTATAATAATGTGTAAACCTGATTTTGCCTAAATTCTTCTTGTTATTTTATCATTTGCCTGCTTTTTTATGTTAAATCTTATAAACACTTAGTTACAAAATCAATTCTTTTTGTTATATTTGTCAACAAATTAAAGCGTAGACAATTATGATTAATGAATCATTTTCTATAAGATTGCGGGAAGCGCGACAGATGATGGGGCTCAGCATGGATAAACTCGTAGAGCGAACCAACGGAGCCATCACCAAGCAGAGTATCTCCCGATATGAGAAAGGCATCATGCGCCCTAAGCGTGATGCCCTGCAAGCCATAGTCAAAGCCCTCAATATCAGCGAGGAATATTTCGAAGGAACCAATCTCAAGATAGATATGCCTATGCTCCGTACCACCTCCAATGGCAAGTTGTCCGAAGACGAGTTGCAATCCCTTGAAGCAAAACTCTCTTTTTGGGCAGAGCAGTATCTAGCCAAGGAGAAAGAAGCGGGTTTTCCTACCCGGTTCAAGAATCCGATAAAAGGCACCAAGGTATCAACCCTTGAAGATGCCATCCATGCTGCCGACCTTCTTCGTGAAAAGTGGCATTGCGGTGATGGACCCATTGCCAGTATCCTGAGACTCCTGGAAAGAAAAGGTATCATGATACTTGCTGCTACTCTCCCGGATTATGTTTTCGGAATGAGCACCTGGGCTGATAAGAAGCATCCGCTGATGATTCTCGATTTCAATCCGGAAAAGAGTAGCGTAGAGAAACTTCGTTTCACGGCAGTTCATGAACTGGCTCATCTGCTTCTCCTCTTCCCGGAAGATAGTCCGCTGAGGTTGGAGAAGCGTTGTGATCTCTTTGCCAGTTTCTTTCTTCTTCCTAAATTGGCGCTTATCGAAGAGTTGGGTTCCAAGAAACGTGAGAAGATAACGCTGGAGGAGATGATCGACATCAAGGAACTGTATGGCGCATCTCTAGCCGCTTCCATCATCGCCGCCAGAGATTACGGCATCATCACCACCGAGTATAAACGGGCATGGTATGCCGAGCATATAGAGCCTAATCCCCGTGAAATAGGTAATGGCCACTATGTATTTCCCGAGACATTGGGAAGGGAGAAGAGAGTCAATTCGATAGTAGATTCGTGAATGTTGAATGTCGGTGTAAATGTCAGCATTTGATGATATTTAAAATAGGAAATACTAATTCTTAATAGTGTTAGATATGAAGCAAAATAATAATGAACAAATCGTCTTCGAAATGTTCGAAGAGGTTGCAACCGAAAGCATCGCTGAGGCTCGGAATGCATACACCTATGAAGAAATTGATGGGTGCTATCAGGAGGCGAAAGAGATTGCTGATAAGGCAAGGATGAACTTGCTGGAGAAAATGGGAGGTACATAAAAAACAAAACTCCCACCGAGGCGGGAGTATAGGTTTTACACCTTCGGCAATTACTGCCTTATTGTGATAAGATGTAGGAAATCTTATTTTCTACTGCAAATATAATACAAAATATTTGTTTATCCAATAAAAAGGTTGTAATTTTACAGAAAATTAATAATTAAGTATATAAAATAATACTGATCACTAGTGTCCCGTTAAAACGAGACGATTATTAAATAAGTTATTAATACTCAA